>Ga0208015_1000184_pt1 | contig 41750 bp, 50 predicted proteins | sample 26BtaG_FD_184101 | JGI IMG/M metagenome (GOLD analysis project Ga0208015, IMG submission 184101) | Marine viral communities from Cariaco Basin, Caribbean Sea - 26B_WHOI_OMZ_CsCl (SPAdes) (version 2) | ecosystem: Environmental > Aquatic > Marine > Oceanic | place: Caribbean Sea: Cariaco Basin... | reverse complement strand
TACAACTTATATATAGGAGCATCAAACCTACCTATTAAACTCCCAAAAGGAGGGATAGGCGTACTTTTTGGTGCTTTTATATTCGAATATAATCTATATTCCCATCTCATCAAATGGATTCTTAATGTTTTTTAAACTACTCTGACTAACGTGGGTATAGATCATGGTAGTTTTAGGACTGTTGTGCCCTAAAATGTCCTGAATATACCTAAGGTCAGTGCCGCTTTCCAATAGATGGGTCGCATAGCTGTGTCTTAACGTATGTAAGGTCACATGTTTTTTTATAGACGTGGCTTCAACCGCCGTACGTAAAATCTTCCGGCAACTTTCTTGAGAATAGGCTTGACCTTCATTCCCTTCAAACAGGTAAACCTTAGGTTTGTATAGAGTGTAATAGTGCCTAAGTAAAGCTAAGGTTTTTTCGCTTAGAGGTACAAATCGGTCTTTGGCACCTTTGGCATGTTTGATATGGATAAAACCTCGTTTACTGTCTATGGCATCCATTTTCAAAGCCAAAGCTTCGCCAATGCGCAATCCGCAGGCATATACCAAACTTAAAATGGTTTTGTGCTTTACATTTTTTACATTGGTGAGTAATTTCTTTACTTCATCCTGGGAGAGAATTTCAGGTAAGCGCTTGTCTTTAATTGGGCGCTCAATGCTGCTGACATCCATCTGGAGGTTGCTGTGATGATTGTAAAATAATTTAATGGCACTTATAACTTGGTTTTGAAATGTCCTGCTATACCCATTGTTTAGAATATAATCTTGATTGAATAAAATGATATCGTCTTTGGTTATTTCTTGAATGGCTTTTTGGGGATAAAACCTGAAGAATATGCGCAATACACCAACATAATTTTCTATGGTGTTATGGCTGTATCGCTTCTGTAAAAGATAAGTTTCAAAACTTTTGAGCGCATCATAATGGAATTTATTAAGCTTTCCGAGTGGTGAGGGTTTCGATTTTGAAACTGGTTGTACTGGTGTTTGAGGACTGGAATGCAGCGCACTGTAATTTATATAGTGATTTTGCTTCCTTAAATAATCAAATAAATTACGCTTATTCTCAGAAGTATGCTCTATATAAAAGACATTATGGGTTTTACTCCATTTTACACCTCCAAAGGCTTTGATATACCTTTTTAAATCTTCATTGTAATCAAAATGAATAGCAATTTGAGAAGCGTTTTTATGGACAAGCGAAGAAAGAGTAATCGTTGGCATATTGAAAAGACTAAAATATTAATTTAAATATAATACAAATCTTTCATTTGGGCTAACTTGCAGATTGTTATGGGTTTATGACGATAGGTGCGCGGTTGATTGATTTTTTGAATAACATCTGGTAACTATTACACTATCGGTTTGGGATGACCTAAGCGTCATGGTCAGGCCTCTTCGAGAGTATTCCGTGGGTTAATGAATTTTGAACACCTGATCTAATAAGGTTTGTATACTTTCCTGATTGGCGCGAATTAATTCATTTCTGGCACTTACCATATCCTTTGGTTTTTTGTCTTGTGAAAGCTTGAATTTACCTTCCCAATGAGTAATGTCAATTTCAAATCCTCTAACATAACTAATAAACTGTGCCATTCTGGGATTATCCAATTCTAAGGTGTAGTTGTGCTCAGGGGCTTCTAAAAAAGATGTCATGTCAACCATCGATTGCTTGATGGCTGCAGAGTCAATAATTTCTTTGACCTTGCCCTTGAGATGAACCATAATATAGTTCCAGGTAGGCAATTGTGTCGTGCTGTAAATGCTTGGCGATATATAGCATTGTGGACCTGAAAATATAACGGTAACATCATGGTTGTCTTTCAGTAATTCTGCTTGCGGATTGTATTTGTCCAAATGTCCAATCAATTTTCCATCAGAATAGATCAAGGGCAAATGCGAAATCAATGGTTGGTTCTCCTTGACCGAAATGAGAGTCGCCAGCGGATAGGTCTTGATAACCTCAATCATATGCTCATGATTGTCGTCTTGATGATGTCGTGGTGGGTAGTTTGTCATATCATTAATTCCCGCGAAGACGGGAATCACTTGAATTTAAAAATAGTTTTTTGATGAGTGCCTCCAATTTAAGTAATTAAGTGATATTTATAGAGTGCTCAAATCTACTGACGATACAGGTGATAATCAATAGAAAGACGATTTATTTGATTTTTTTTACACGGATTTTGCGAATTCTGTCCGAGTTTTTTAAGCTTCATAACTCATAACTCATAACTCATAACTCATAACTCATAACTCATAACTCATAACTCATAACTCATAACTCATAACTCACCACTACCACTCACCACTCACCTCTCGAAAGCCTCATACCCCAAACTGCCTCAAGTGATGGTCCAGATGTTTGTATTGCATACGTCCCCATTGATCAGTGCTAAAACTACCAAAATAAGGATGCTTGGGCCAATGCATGTTTAAGGCTTTACCTTGGAATTCGTTTATGATTATCTTCAATCGGTCCCTTTCCATTTCAAAAATCTGCGGATCCGTTACCTTAAAATCTTTGGGTGTGGTAATGTTCTCAGGCCAGGGTTTGTCATTGTACATGATGGGTTTATAAAATTTGAACACCATTTTTTTAAAAATACTAACTTTTTCCTCCAATTCCATCTTGCCACTTGCCACCAATAACGGCATCTGGCAGTGTTTTACCATTTGTGCTACATCCATTTCCCCCCAGTTAGGCTTAGAGTTTTCTGTGAGCCGATCAATCCTGGTCAATATGTCTTGATGTACTTTTTGGTCAAATAGCGTTTGCATCCTACAACAATTAATATATCTGTTCTGAAATTTACAATTTTTATCTTTTCTTTGGTAATTATTGACTATTTTTTATAACCAAAAATCGACTGCTTCTGCAATTAATACTAACTTTATAACCATCTAAAATCTATTTGGCTAACATGTCAGAAAAACAACCTTCATTTTCCATAAAAAACTGGTCTCAGGACGATCAGCCTCGTGAGAAATTAAGAGATAAAGGAAAGGCAGCCTTGAGCGATGCCGAATTGGTGGCTATTCTGATAGGTTCTGGAAGTCGAAACGAAAGTGCCGTAGAACTGTGCAAACGTATTTTGGCCAGTACCAATAATAATTTAAGTGCGTTGGGGAAATTGTCAATCAAGCAGCTGACCGAATTTAAAGGGATTGGAGAAGCAAAGGCCATCACCATTATTGCCGCCTTAGAATTGGGCAGACGGCGTAGAGGAGAAGAGGCCCTCCAACAGCATAAGATTGATTCCAGCCAATCGGTTTTTGAACTCATGCAACCCGTGATAGGCGAACTGGGACATGAAGAATTTTGGATCATCTATTTGAACAATTCCAATAAAGTGCTTCAGAAAAATCAGTTGAGTAAAGGTGGTATTACAGGAACCCTGGTTGATGTCCGATTGGCATTCAAAATGGCACTCGAAGTGGGAGCAGTGGGAATAATTTTGGCACATAACCATCCATCAGGAACATTAAAACCAAGTGAAGCCGACAAGCAAATTACACGGAAATTAAAAAATGCAGGCGAGAGTCTCGATATTAAGATATTGGATCATTTGATCATTACCGAAAATGCCTATTTTAGTTTTGCCGATGAGGGAATGCTTTAGGAGACGGATGATGGATGACCGAAGACCGATGACCGAAGACCGATGACGGGAACCGGGAATACAGCGACTGAAACTGGGTACTGAGACTGTAACAACCTGCCCCACCGCTTGCCCGAAGCTTTTGTAGAAGCGGGCAGCATTTGCGGGGGAGGAGCACTATAAAATACTCAAACACCAAATTTTAAGCAAATCAGGCCAAATTGACATATGAAATCATCATATTCCAAGGTGTTACTATTATAAAAAACAGTGCAATTGGGAAAGTTATTTTAATGAATAGAAGCTTAAGCTGGAAATTTGCCTTTTATTATTTTCTGTTGGATAATTTTTTTAAATATAATTAACTTCATGAATATGGAGCAAATAACCATTTTGGAATTTGGAATTTGTAATTTTGGAATTTACAACCGTTAATGCTGCTAGTTTACACCCATAAAATCACCCCAAGATTAACCTATGCCTTTAGGCATATCAGTTTGCGTGTCTTAAATGTTCCGGTGAGTTTTACAACAACTGTTGAAGAGTTTATTGCACATGATAGCATGAAGATCTCCTACACCAAACAGCCGTTAAGTAGTGAACTCTTTATCAGAAGCCATGAGCTTTTATTTGAACAGGGGCTTTCTGATCTTGATATTCATGTTCAGGATTGGGGCCATACAAAATGCTTTTTTTCCACATCCGATAAAAGTAGTATGCCATTTGATATTTTTGCCGCTACTTTTTATTTGCTGAGCAGGTACGAAGAATATTTGCCGCATGTTAAAGACGAATATGGACGGTTTCTGGCCACAGAAAGTTTGGCCTTCAATGAAGGATTTCTGCACCAGCCCGTGGTAGATATTTGGGCCTATAAATTTAAAGCCATTCTGCAGGAACAATTCCCCGATTTTGAATTTCCTATAAAAAAGTACAATATTCAGCCAGTTATTGACGTTCCAGTGGCTTATTATTTTAAGGAAAAAGGTTTGTTGAGAACCTTCGGTGGTGCGGTCAACGATCTGTTCCGTCTAAAATTAAAACAGTTTTACAGGCGTTTTCAATCGTTGGCAGGCTTTAAACGCGACCCTTACGATACGTTTAAATGGATTATTACCAAACAAAAACAAAATCCAAATAAGTTCATCGTATTTTTCTTGATTGGCGAATATTCCACCTATGACAAGAATATCAATATCAATAAAAAACGATTTGTATCGCTCATTAAATACGTTGCCGATTACTGTAAGGTTGGATTAAAAGTGTCGTTCTTGGCTTTGGACGATAAAGAAATGCTTAAAAAGGAAAAGCGGACATTGGAATCTACCACTAACCATCCCTTAGAAGCTTCCAGACATTCATTCTCCAAACTCAATTTGCCCGAATCCTACAGGAATCTGATCGAATTGGAAATTAAGCAAGATTTCACAATGGGATATATCAACCACATGGGGTTTAGAGCCGGTACATGTACACCGTTTCACTTTTATGATCTGGACTATGAGGTGCAAACACCATTGCAGATCAATCCGTTTCATTGTGTGGATTATGCCTTGTTAAAACGCCATTCCTTATTGGATAAAAAAGAAGATCTTCTGCGTATCATCCGCGAAGTGAAAAATGTAAATGGCACCTTTGTGCCCATATTTCATAATTATTCGTTTAGCGATATGGACCGATGGAAAGGATTTAGAGAATTGTTTAGAATGGTTTTAGATTCAGAACATGAGGATTGAAGCTATTAAACACGTTTTTTTTGATTTGGATCATACCCTTTGGGACTTTGATAAAAATTCGGCGTTGACCTTTGATAAAATATTTAAGAAGCATCACGTCGAAATCAGTTTGGAAACTTTCTTGGAGGTTTACGAACCCGTGAATTTGAGATATTGGAAACGCTATAGAAATGACGAGATTGATAAGATTGAATTGCGATACGGCAGACTGCGCGACACGTTTAATGAAATTGGGTTTGCTGTTGATGAGACCTTGATCCATAATCTTGCCATGGATTATATAGAGTTTTTGTCCAGCTTCAGCCATCTATTTGAAGGTACGCTTGACCTCCTACAGTATTTGCAACCCAAATACCACTTGCACATCATCACCAATGGTTTTGAAGAGCCACAGTTGAAAAAGATGAATGCTTCCGCAATCACTTCCTACTTTAAGACCATCACCAATGCTGAAGTTGCAGGCGTTAAGAAACCAAATCCTATTATTTTTGATTTTGCACTCAATATTGCGAAAGCCCAACCAAAAGAGAGCATCATGATTGGCGATAATTATGAAGCCGATATTTTGGGAGCACTGAATGTTGGGTATGACGCTATATTTTTCAATTACAGAAATGACCAAACTGAACCGCATATTAAGCAGATCAAACATTTATCGGAACTTAAAAAATATCTGTAGTGGTATGGTTCGCTTTAAAAGTAGCTCTAGTGACCAATTAAATCGCTTTAAATCATAATGGCACTGGTGTTTATAAGAAGATGGAATAGGGAAGGATTGATCTGAATCTAAAATTTAATTTCATGTATTTATCAATGAAGATCTTTGTTTTAATTGCCTATCAGCCTTGATTGCTTTTTCCAACTTTATTGTATCTTTATAATCAAATTAATATATCCAAGTATCCTATGAAATCCATTTTAACACTATGCGCCTTTTTGATTTTGTTCAACCTTAAAGGACTCTCTCAAGAAAATATCAATGCTTATAAATACGTCATCGTACCCACATCCTATAACTTTTTAAATGAACCTGACCAATATCAAACAAACTCCTTGACCAAGTTCTTATTTGAAAAACAAGGATTTACAACGCTGTTGGCCGACGAAGAGTTTCCGGAAGACTTGAACAATAACCGTTGTCTCGGCCTGTATGCAGATGTTGAAAAACACAAAGCATTCTTAAATACCAAATTGCAGGTGCACCTAAAAGATTGTAACAATAAAGTGGTGCTCTCTTCAGAAATTGGCGAGTCACGGGAAAAAGAATATGCCAAAGTCTATAATTTGGCGCTAAGAGATGCTTTTAAAAGTTTTGATAATATAAATTACTCTTATCAGCCAAGCGCTAAAATCGTAGCCAAAACCACAACCTCGCCTTCTCAAAATGCAGACGACTTACAGGTTCAAGAAGAAATTGAGCGTTTAAAAAAAGAGGTGGAGGCGCTAAGAGAAATGCGACTTCAAAAAGAAGCCGATGATGCGAAAGCCATAGCCGATAAACAAAATAGTGTAGTGGACCAAGAAAAGATTGACTTGGACGTTAAAGAAGAAAAGCCCGTTAAGAAAGAGGCTAAAATCGAGCTTGCTGAAACCTTAAAAAAAGAAAATAAATCTGATGAAAGTATCCAAACCTTATTTGCAAACCCTGTCGCAAACGGCTACACAATTACAGACGCGTCTTCTAAAGTTCTGTATCATCTGGTATTTTCAGGTAAGGAAGATGTGTATATCGTTAAAGGGCAAGATGCCATTGTCTATAAAATGAACAACAGTTGGATTGTTTCAAAAGCTAATGATTCTGGTGTTTCAATGAAAACGCTTAATGTGAAATTTAACTAAATAACTAAGACTGTTTATCAAATAAAAACCCCGAAGCGCTTTTCTTGCCTCGGGGTTTTAATTATATACGTATCAAGACCATTTATCATTGCCTCTCAATTTCACTCATGTCCTAGAGTCTTTTTTTAATCTCTATCGTCTGTTTTCTATCGTCTATTTTCTATGTTCTTTTTGAATGTTCCAGGATGGAGTTGACCATTATTCATTATTCGTTATTCAAAAATCTTCAATCTTCAATCACTAATTTCTTTTGGTCTTTTATCTCAATTCTATCGTCTTTTGTCCAACTACCCACTACCCACTACCCACTACCCACTACCCACTACCCATTACCCTCTAATACCCATATTTCGTCTTCCAACGTTGTTTTAAAAATTCACGCTGTGAGTTTTCCCTGGCGTTATTTCCGGGCTCGTAAAGTTTGGTGTTTTTTATTTCATCAGGAAGAAACTCTTGAGGCGCAAAGTTGTTTTCGTAGCTATGGGCGTATTGGTAATTATCGCCATAGCCCAATTCTTTCATGAGTTTGGTTGGGGCATTCCGGATCGATAAAGGCACCGGTAAATCACCGGTCTCCCTCACCAATTGTTGGGCTCTCCCAATAGCTTCATAAGCCGAATTGCTTTTTGGAGAGGTGGCTAAATAGGTGGCGCACTGACTCAGTATAATGCGAGATTCTGGATGTCCAATTACAGAAACGGCCTGAAATGTGGTATTTGCCATGACCAATGCGGTCGGATTGGCATTGCCAATATCCTCACTAGCCAAAATGAGCAAACGCCTTGCAATAAATTTCACATCCTCACCACCTTCAATCATCCGAGCCAACCAATATACGGCCGCGTTCGGATCACTACCGCGAATCGATTTAATGAATGCCGAGATTATATCATAATGCTGTTCCCCAGTTTTATCGTAACGCACCGTATTGCTTTGGACTTTCTCAAGCACCGAGTCATTGGTAATCACAATCTTTTCATCATCGTCATAAGAAGTAATGATCAGTTCAAAAATATTCAAAAGCTTTCGAGCGTCCCCACCTGAAAGACGCAGTAATGCCTCGGTTTCCTTGAGTTGGATATTGCGCTTTGAAAGGATCTCATCTTGGGTAATAGCGCGTTGCAATAAGTCTTCCAGGTCTTTCTTGTCAAAAGAATTCAGTACATACACTTGAGCACGTGAGAGGAGGGCGGGAATGACTTCAAAACTCGGATTTTCCGTCGTGGCACCAATGAGCGTGACCCAACCTTTTTCAACCGCTTCCAGCAGCGAATCCTGTTGTGATTTACTGAAGCGATGAATCTCGTCAATAAACAACAACGGATTTTTAGCTGTAAACAAACCGCCACTTTGCTTTGCTTTATCAATCACTTCCCGGATGTCCTTGACTCCAGAATTGATGGCACTCAGCTTGTAAAACGGACGATTGGACTCATTGGCAATAATATTTGCCAAGGTCGTTTTCCCCGTTCCAGGAGGTCCCCAAAATATCATGGACGGGATGACGCCTTGCTTGATATGTTGCGTCAAAACCCCTTTGTCGCCAATCAAATGCGATTGACTCAAATAGTCTTTTAAATATTTTGGTCGTAAACGTTCTGCTAATGGTGCATTCATAATGCAAAATTACATGAATATCTTTGAAATAATTAATTTACTAATATACTATTGTAAGACATTGTGTCTTGATGAATCTTTTTTGGGCATGCCTTTTTTGTGAAGGACAAAAAAGTCGTGCTCTCGCGGCTCAATCTTTTTGTTTTGAAAAAAACAAAAAGGATTTCAAACAAACCGCTCCATCACTCATGCAGAAATGTGACAATATTTCATATTTCGGTCAAATGGATACGAATTTGATAATAAACCTTTAAATTTAACCATGAGCAATCAACAACATTTCAGGTATTCAACAGGCGTTGTAGCCTATCCCATCTTTTTTTTGATGCTTATTTGGGTGGTGTTCTGGTTGCAAGTGCGCTTTTTTCCGGTCATCAAAACCTGGGGTATTGTCCCTGAAAGTTTGATTGGTTTGCGAGGTATCGTCTTAAGTCCACTCATCCATTCCAATATTGAACACATTTATCACAATAGTATTCCGTTGGTAGTACTCACCATGGCCTTATTTTATTTTTACAGGCCCATTGCTTGGAAAGTCTTGCTTTACGGCATTCTCCTTTCAGGATTGATTACTTGGATTATTGGAAGACCATCAAACCATATTGGCGCCAGCGGACTTATTTACGTCTTGGTCAGTTTTATTTTTTTTAAAGGCATTTTTGCCAAACATTACCGATTGGTGGCCTTGTCACTCATGATTATCTTTTTATACGGTAGTATGATTTGGTATGTGCTTCCCATAAAGGACGGCATGTCATGGGAAGGGCATTTGGGGGGGCTCATCACAGGATTGCTGTTTGCCGTTATCTTTAGAAAAGCCATTGCCAAACCAGAACGGTACGTATGGCAGGAACCACAATATAATGAAGAGGACGATCCGTTTTTAAGACATTTTGATGAAAACGGCAACTTTATCGAAAATTTAGAATTGGAAAATGAAGATGAAAGTGAAATTGTCGGCCTACCGGATGTACAAGAAGATGATATTGAAAAAGATGAGCAACATAGCGGACCCAGAGTCAATTATATTTATAATAAGACCCCTAAAAATGAATAATGAGGTCAATGACACCCATCGAATAGATTACAATGGTATTAATTTTTAGTTTTATTTGTTGCCGAAATCTGTTCCCTTTGCCTTTCCGGACATATTCGATGTGTAATGGTTGAGTTAGGAATGCAAAATCAACAATCAAAAATCGTCAATCCTCAATCAAAAATCTTCTAACCCTAATCCCTAATCCCTCATGCCTAATTCACATCCTTTGTCTCACCACCTCATACAAAAACGCACCACAGGCCACAGAAACGTTCAAGGACTCAATCTCGCCCAGAATCGGCAATTTGGCTTTCTCATCTACAATCTTTAAAATTGAAGGGTTAATGCCTTTGCCTTCAGAGCCCATAATAATCGCACAGGGTTCGGTAAAGGATACATCATAAAGATTTTGGTCGGTTTTTTCAGTGGCGGCAATCACTTTAATACCTGATGCCTGCATATAAAACACAGCGTCTTTGATATGATCGACCTTGCAGATGGGAATCTTGAAAATGGCACCCGCGCTCGTTTTAATAGTATCGCCATTAACGGGAGCGCCACCTTTTTTCTGAATGATAATTCCAGAAACCCCGGTACATTCTGCAGTTCTGATGATGGCACCAAAATTACGGACATCGCTTATCTGATCCAAAAGTAGAAATAAAGGCGTCTTGCCTGATTCCATAACATTGGTGACCAATTCTTCCAACAGATAGAAACTGATAGGCGCAATTTGAGCCACAACCCCTTGATGGTTTTTAATGGTCAGCCGGTTGAGTTTTTCAACAGGCACAAAAGAAAAGTTTAATCGTTCTTTATGTAAAAGCTGTTCCAATTCAGTAGACAAATCGCCGCGCAATCCCTTTTGTAAAAAGATTTTGTCAATGTTTTCACCAGATTTAATAGCCTCTATAACCGCTCTGATTCCAAAAATAGTTGTTTCGTGTTCCATGGGCGCAAAGGTATAAAATAACCTTCTTAGTTTGGGAAGGTTTATTTAAGAATGCATTTATAAGATGATCAATTTTTTAGAAGGAAGAACAAAAAAACCTCTTAAACATAAAGCTTAAGAGGTTTTCAAATTTCAAGTAGGCAAATTACATTAATTTACGTCCCAAAATAATTTTTGTTCGGCAGTATCTTCGCCTATAGCAGCCGATGCAGCATTATAACTTGCACCATTTAAGGTCTGCTCAACAATAGGGTAGGTATATCTGTTTGGATATCCTGACACGGCATCAACAGGCTCCGCCATGATAGGGTAATCTAAAAGACGGATCGAAGTCCAAGCTTCCATTCCCCGGCTAAATAAGGATAACCACTTTTGTGTACCGATAACCTCTTTCCAAGGTGTTGCTGCAGTACTTGTGGCAATAGCAGTAAGATAGTTAACCTTAGGTTGTGCCAAATAGGCTACTGCTTCTGCTGGTGTACCACCCCAATATACTATAGAGGCTGCAACTCCATTGTTATAATGCTCCATTGCAGTGCCTGGAACCGTAAAGTTTTTTGCAGCTAATTCTGCCAAAATGAATTCTACTTCTGAATACGAAAACAAGATTCCTGGAAGAGAAGCATTTTCAAATTGCTCAGAGAAATGCGAAAAGTTAGCATAAGTTGATTCTTGACCAATAACACCTCCTTTGTACTCGCCATCTACCATTGTAAAATATAGAGGTCTTCTAGGATCGTTCAAATCGTTCATGATATCAATTACCGTTTTCCCCGCAACATAATCTTTTCTACCGCTTAATACCAATGATACATAAACCGGATTGGTATTCGGATCAGCAGTTAAATAACTGTAGGTAGCATTGTCATCAGGAGAGGTTATAACACCACTGTCCAAGGCTTCAGTTATAGCGGTTTGCGCTATACCAGGCTCAATGTCTGATATTAAATTCGCCATTCTCAATTTTAATGAGTTGGCAAACATCTTCCATTTTGAAACGTCACCTTGATAAATTCTATCGGCACTACCATAGCTTCCTTTTGAGGTATCCAGTGCATTGATGGCAACTGTTAGTCGAGTAAGGAGATCTTTGTAGATGGTAAGTCCATCATCATATTTAGGCAACAAGTTGTCAATGTCCAAAGCTTCAGAATATGGTACATCTCCAAAGGTTTCTACGAGATTGCTATAAGCATAAATGGATAGTATTTCATTGATTAACAGCTTATTTGGTTTTAAAGCATTTAATGCATCTGTAGTATAAGTAGTTTCTGAGATTACTTTGGAAGCCTCATCCAAATCTTTCAGAACATCTTTGTACATCACATCCCAATGACTTTGGGGAATGGTTCGTGTAACCTGATCATAATTACTTTCGTCAGTATAGGTAGCCTCTTGCAAAAACTGCGACCACAATTGGGTGTTATTGAGGTTAACATTAATTTCGGCAATTTGGTCCATCAGGTTTTTTTGTGCACCAGTAAATAATGATTCACCAGGTACGCTCGCAGGATCTTTTATATTCTGATTGAGATTCTCTAAATCACTAGAGCAAGAATATATGGCGACTGCGCCTATTAATAATAATATTACTTTTTTCATTTTCAGTAGTTTTTAAAATTTCAATTTAACGTTAAATGCAAAGTCCCGCGTTGTAGGAAGTGAACCTACAGAATATCCTTGTAGGTTACCAGCACCTAATCCACTTTCTGGATCGGCATGCGGAAGACTTTTATCAATGATCCAAAGATTTGAACCAATAACGCTAAATGTCACATCCTTAAATAATGATGATTGACCAATTAAACTTTGAGGTAAGCTGTATGATAATGCTACTTCTCTCAATTTCACAAATCCAGCGTCATAAACAAACGCTTTGTCCGGTAAGCCTCTACGGTATCCGAAGGCACCAAATCTGTCCGCTCTAATACGTGTTGTGTTGGTAGAACCATCAGGATTAACTCCTGGGTTGATAAAGCCACCACCGTCAGCGAGGGTGTTTCTAACAGGGTTCCCGAGATCATTGATAAATGATGTCTCGGCATAGAGACCTGTAGCCATTCCGTAATAATTATCTAAAGAGAAAATGCTACCACCTTTTTGAACATCAATTAAGAAGCTAAGTGATACGTTTTTGTATGTGAATTTATTGGAGAATCCAGCAGACCATTCTGGATTGATGTCGCCAATAACTTGATCTGACGTAGAGGTTTTAATGTATTCTCCAGAAGTTTCATCCACAACGCGTTGACCGTCAATATACGTGTAGTCTGTTCCGTTGATAACACCATAAGGCTCCCCAACTCTTGCGTTGAGTGTAATTCCTCCTTGGAAAGAACCTAATTGTAAATTATCAATACCATCCGCTAAAGCAATAACCTTGTTTTTGTTGGTAGACCAGTTGATGTTCATGTCCCAAGAAAAATCGTCGTTTCTAACAGGTGCCGCAAAGATGGTGACCTCTACACCTTTATTTTCAATTTCACCGGCATTTAAGATTTTAGAAGTAAATCCGGTAGCTGTAGAAACAGGTACACCATAAATCTGATCTACAGAATTGGTTTTGTACAATGCCACATCCAGTCCTAACCTACTTTTAAGAAAACGCATCTCTAAACCTAATTCAACACTTTCAGTGTTTTCTGGTTTAAGATTCGGATTTTTCTTGACATCTCCAACGGAGGTGTTAGAAGTCCCGATTGGCGTATTTACTGTAAAGCTATCGTACAAAAAGTCGAACGGAGCACTATTACCTACCTCAGCATAACTTGCTCGTAGTTTTCCAAAAGAAATGACATCTGATTCAATTAAATTTGAAAATACAAAACTCGTAGCTATAGACGGATAGTAAAACGTGCTATTGTCTTCTGGTAGAGTTGATGAATGGTCTCTTCTTATTGTGGCATCAACGAATATAAAATCGTCATATCCCAGAGAGGCACTTGCATATACACCATCAACCCCAACTTTTTCGGCAGTTTCCTTTGGCAAAGGTAATGGGCCAACACTATTTTGTAACGAGTATAATTTTGGTACACTCAATCCACCATTGGTTGAAGCGTAGATCATTTGGTATTCATTTCTACGAATATTGACTCCTAAAATACCTTTTAGGTTGAATTTTTCGCCTAAGTCTTTATTGAAATTGAGCATTAAATCGTAGTTGGTTTCCGTGTTACTGATATTTCTTCTTAAATATCCAGAATCTACGTTACCACGATTGACCCCAAAAGCCGACGGTACACTACCATTAGCTCTTCTTTCTTCTTGCATTTCAGAATAAGTATCTGTAGCAATTCTACCAGTTATGTCCAACCAATCCGTCAATTCATAGTTTAAGGATACATTTCCTATAAAACGATTTCTTGAATCATTCTGATAGTTTTCGTATCGTGCAAAGTAAGGGTTGTCCCAGAAGATAGGTACTTCGCCAGGAGCTGATGTACCAGGGTTCCAAGTGACATTTCTGCGAGTCGCAAAATAAATGTCCTTTTGATCCTTTAAGTCAACGTTGGTTTGCCACCATTGTTTAAACATTGAAATGATGTTGTCGCTATACCCCGTAGAGTTTCTTCCTAAACCATCTGTTTTAATGTAATTGGCATAACCTGTGGCAGTTAATTTTTCGTTTAACTTATAATTACCACTGATTGAAAAATTGTGCTTGGTGATATTGCTGTTAGGCATAAGACCATTCTGTTCAAAACGTGTATAACCCAATCTGTAAGATCCATTTTCCAAACCATTTTCAATAGAGATTGAATTGGTAGTTGTGACTGGAGTTTCGAAAAAGGTTATCGGACCATTGGCAGCACTTACCCATGGTGTTGGAGTGAGATAGTTTGGTGAATCAGGATCAAACGAATCCCATTGGTAAACTAACAAACTTGAATCAAATGGAGCTCCATAAGAACCATCTTCTGTGTATGGTACTACTTGGTCATCAATTCCGTCACCATTGATATCTTCCATATACCAAAAACCACCTGGCCCGTCATAGTAAGCACCATAACCAGCACCATAATCTTTTTGATATTTAGCAAAAGTGCTCTTGTCAATAGATCCGAAGGTAACGCCAGAATTAACTGTAATTCCTAATCCTTTACTCTTTTTACCGGTTTTGGTCGTGATCATAATTACCCCGTTGGCAGCTCTGGAGCCGTATAGGGCCGATGCTGCTGCACCCTTAAGGATATTCACTGATTCAATGTCGTCAGGGTTGATGTCAGACGCCGTATTACCATAGTCGTAATATCCACCGGAAGCCTGAGCTTGACTGGCCGAATTGGTATTCGTATTATTGATAGGTACACCATCAATAACAAATAAAGCCTGGTTGCTGCCCGTTAAAGACGCATTCCCCCGAATGACTACGTTAGTAGATCCGCCAAGGTTATTGTTCCTTTTGATTTGAACCCCGGATGCTCTACCTGAAAGGGCATTGACGAAGTTGCCACTTTTAACAGTGCTTAAATCTTCACCTTCAACTTCTTGAGTGGAATAACCTAATGATTTTTTCTCCCTTGAAATACCCAAAGCCGTTACAACAACTTCATCAAGCATTGCAGCGTCTTCTACCATGGTGACGTTGATTGTGCTGGATGTGCCTACTGTAATTTCTTGAGGTTTGAGTCCAACATAGGTGAACGAGAGAATATCACCTGTACTTGCTTCAATGGAATACTTTCCATCAAAATCTGATTGGGTACCAACTGAGGTGCCCTTTACAATAATGTTAACTCCAGGAAGCGGTAAACCAGATTGGTCCGATATGACTCCTGAAATCACTTTGTCTTGCGCATACAACGTATGTGCGACTAACACTATGAATAGCGTTAGAATTACACGAAACTGTGTTTTCATATTTAAATTAATTTGAATTAGCCTGCTCCAAAAGTGCTAATAAAAAGTTAAAAAACCAATTAAAAACTCACCGAATTTGATTTTAATCCAAATAAAAATATTTAGAACACTGAAATACAACCTATTAAACTAACTAAATCGATTGAGTGCATTGCGTTTCGTCCGAATGTCTTAAGGTTGAAGGCTGATTTGGTCAGGGTTTAGGGCGCGCAGATTTCTTGGAAAACCTGTTGATATCCACGAGCGCTTTATAATAAGGATTGCTTAAAAAATTGCCGATAAACTGATATGTATTTTGGAGTTTGACAGTTTGATACTTTGATTTTCTGTGCTGCCATTGCTATAGTTCAATTTAAAAAGACCAGCTTGTGTGAGCACTCCAAATCCAAAACCCAATCCCAGAAGCTTGCTTTTTATGTCCAGGATCTGATTTTCGTAATAGGCGAGGTCAATAATCGAATTGACATAAAGATTGTTTGAAACCTTATAACGGTATTCTGTATTAAAGACCATATATAAATTGGCTGCCAAACTGTTTTCCTCAAAGCCTCTAATGGAATTGATCCCTCCAAACCGGAACAATTCGTTTTCAACATAAGTATCCGAATGTAAAATAGCAGTATTGATCTGCCCATAAATACTGTTCCTAAAATTAAGATTGACGATTTTGAAACTGTTCAGCTCCAATTTAGTTTGTGATTGGTCAGTGTCATCAATAAATCTATTGCCCATTCCAAAGGATACGTCAAACATAAAGTTAATCGGAAACAATTTGTCGTAACGCTGCGGCTCTGAATGATTGTAACTTAAATTGTAGAAGGTCGATTTAAAATCGTTAATGGTTAAGATGGGATTGTCCAATAAATTGGTAGATGCCTGCGTGTTAATTCCCAAAGCCACACTGTTTTTTGGATCAAATTGATAATCCATTTTGGCAAATTGCGTTGTGGTAACAAAAGAGGAATCCTTTTTAAAAATATTGAGACCCAGTTGTATTCCTATTGGCGACCCCAATATATAGGGGAGCTTTGCTTTGACATCAAACGTCTTTTGCTCGCTTTCATCACTTTTATAGAGCAATCGGAATGATTCTCCATAATTCAGATTGTTGATCAAGTTGAGGTTTAGGTAGCCGTCAAATTCTATTTTATCCGTATCAGTGTTCGTGCCAAAACCGAGGAACCCATCAAATGTATTGCTTTTCTGCTTTTCTACATATATATATAGTAAGGTAGAGTCTCTCGTGAACAGGACTTCCGGATCTTTTATCTGAGCGGCAAACTGTAAATTCTCTAAAGCCTCCGTTTTTTCCTTTATGGTTTTTAGATTGAAATCCTGCTTGCTCTTGATCTTCAGGTAGCGCTTCACAAACGATTTTGGAAATTTATCGTAGCCCTTAACAATAACCGTGTCGATTGTCCTTGGATGTTGCGAGACAATTTTTAAGTCGGCCAACAAAACACCCCCTTCCTTTTTGATATTGGTTAGTCGCAAGGTTGAAAAAGGATCGCCCGTGTTCGCAATCTCAGCGTTTAGCGTTTGTAGCGATGCCTCTAATGTATTAATGTCAACCTCAAAATAACGTTCTGCAATGGAATTGGATACTAATTTCAGGATTTTCGTATTAAAATCGGGATCAAAATATATTCTGGCCATGGTATAGTGCCCCCCTAAAAAGTAGGTGGCCACAAAAGATGAGTCGCTGGTCTTCTTAAGATCGAGCAACTTACTTTCCAAATAGCCTAAATGGGATAAGGAATTCGCAATTGAATTGACCTCTAGTTGAAGCGAATTAAAGTCGTCAAATTTCTGCTGATATTCCAAGGCCTCAAGTACGGTTGTCTCATCATCAGTGGTGCCAACAGCTTTGAGGGCTAAAGATTGAGCCATAAGGTTTGAAGAGGAGATCCATCCAATAAAAACTAAAAAAAAGAATGTTTTTAAGGTCATGTTATACTTAAACATCTTCAAAGCTAACGGAAAATTTTGTCTAAAAATATGTGCTATGTTAAATAATTAGCTAAAGAATTAAAAATTAATCACTATACATTTGAAAAAGAGAAATTATTTTCTACCTTTGCAGCCCTCAAAAGCGAGGAGTAAAATAAATTTATATAGAAATATATGCCAACAATTTCACAATTAGTACGAAAAGGAAGAACCAAAATAACCAAGAAGAGTAAATCGGTTGCCCTTGATTCGTGTCCACAAAGACGTGGTGTGTGTACTCGTGTTTACACGACGACACCTAAGAAACCTAACTCAGCAATGCGTAAGGTGGCAAGGGTTCGTTTGACAAACGGTAACGAGGTCAACGCATACATCGGCGGCGAAGGTCACAATCTTCAGGAGCACTCGATAGTATTGGTTAGAGGTGGAAGGGTAAAGGATTTACCAGGAGTTAGATATCACATCGTTCGTGGTGCCTTAGACACAGCAGGTGTTACAGGTAGAACTCAACGTAGATCTAAGTACGGAACAAAACGCCCTAAGAAGTAAAACAAGTTAGGAGTTAAGGGTTATGAGTTGTAAGTGCGTAGCATTTAAGCGAATAACGATTAGCGATTAACAATTAAACTCAAAAAGAAGACATGAGAAAAAGAGCAGCAAAAAAGAGACCGCTTTTACCAGATCCACGTTTTAACGACCAGTTAGTAACTCGTTTTGTTAATATGATGATGTGGGATGGAAAGAAGTCTGTGGCTTTTAAAGTATTTTACGATGCAATTGACATTGTAGAATCAAAGAAAACTGACGACGAGAAAACAGCCTTGGAAACATGGAAAGATGCTTTATCTAACGTAATGCCTCACGTAGAAGTACGTAGCCGACGTGTTGGAGGTGCAACATTCCAAATCCCAATGCAGATTCGTCCAGACCGTAAAGTATCAACCGCAATGAAATGGATGATTACTTACGCCCGTAAAAGAAACGAAAAATCTATGCCAGCAAAACTTGCTGCTGAAATCTTAGCCGCAGCCAAAGAAGAAGGTGCTGCTGTTAAAAAACGCATGGATACACATAAAATGGCAGAAGCTAACAAAGCATTCTCACACTTTAGATTCTAATATATGGCAAGAGATTTAAAACTTACAAGAAATATAGGAATTGCAGCACATATTGATGCTGGAAAAACTACAACTACAGAACGGATCTTGTTTTATACCGGTGTTAACCATAAGTTAGGTGAAACTCACGAAGGGTCATCAACTATGGACTGGATGGAGCAGGAAGCAGAAAGAGGTATTACCATTACTTCTGCTGCAACGACTTGTGATTGGGTATTTCCAAAGGAAAATGGAGAACCAACAGAAGATGCTCAAAGCTACCATTTTAATATAATTGATACTCCAGGTCACGTTGATTTTACGGTTGAAGTCAACCGTTCATTACGTGTACTTGATGGGTTGGTCTTCTTGTTCAGTGCAGTTGATGGTGTTGAGCCACAGTCTGAAACTAACTGGAGGCTAGCTGACAACTATAAAGTACCAAGAATTGGGTTTGTCAATAAAATGGACCGTCAAGGTGCTAACTTTTTAGAAGTTAACAAACAGGTTAAAGAAATGCTTGGGTCTAATGCAGTGCCAATTGTATTGCCTATTGGAGACGAAGCTGACTTTAAAGGTGTTGTTGATTTAGTGAGAAATAGAGCCGTAGTATGGCACGATGAAAACTTTGGTTCAACATATGACGTGGTGCCGATTCCTGAAGACATGAAGGATGAAGTTCGTGAGTACAGAGCTTTGCTAATTGAAGAAGTAGCTACTTACGACGAGAACTTATTAGAGAAATTCATGGAAGATGAAGACTCTATTACTGAAGATGAAGTACACGCTGCGTTAAGAGCTGCGGTGATGGATATGGCCATTATACCAATGGTTTGTGGATCGTCATTCAAAAATAAAGGAGTTCAGTTTTTATTGGACGCTGTTTGTCGCTACTTACCTTCTCCAATGGATAGAGAAAGTGTTGTAGGGGTTAATCCAGATACAGAAAAAGAAGAGAGACGTAAACCAAGTGTTGCAGAACCTTTCTCAGCATTGGCATTTAAGATTGCTACGGATCCTTTTGTTGGTCGATTGGCTTTCTTTAGAGTTTACTCAGGACGTTTGGACGCAGGTTCTTATATCTTGAACAACCGTTCAGGAAAGAAAGAGCGTATCTCACGTATCTACCAAATGCACTCTAACAAACAAAATGCGATTGATTTTATCGAGGCGGGTGATATTGGAGCTGCAGTAGGATTTAAAGATATTAAGACTGGTGATACCATGTCTGATGAAAAACATCCAATTGTTTTAGAATCTATGGATTTCCCAGATCCGGTTATTGGTATCGCTGTGGAGCCAAAAACTAAAGCAGATGTTGATAAAATGGGGATGGCCTTGGCTAAATTGGCTGAAGAAGATCCAACGTTTACAGTAAGAACTGACGAAGCATCAGGACAGACTATTATTTCAGGGATGGGTGAGCTTCACTTAGATATTATTGTGGACCGTATGCGTCGTGAATTCAAAGTTGAAGTCAACCAAGGTGCACCGCAAGTTGAATATAAAGAAGCCATTACCCAAGCGGCTCAACATAGAGAGGTTTATAAAAAACAATCTGGTGGACGTGGTAAATTTGCTGATATCCAATTCACATTGGGTCCAGCTGATGAAGGTAAGGTAGGATTGGAGTTTATTTCTGAAATTAAAGGAGGTAATATTCCTAAGGAATTTATCCCTTCAATTGAAAAAGGATTTAAACAAGCTATGGTCAATGGTCCATTGGCGGGCTACGAAGTTGATGCAATGAAAGTGGTGTTGACAGATGGTTCTTACCATGATGTCGATTCTGATCAACTGTCATTTGAATTGGCGGCAAGAATCGGATTTAGAAATGCTGCAAAAGCTGCAAAAGCTGTTATAATGGAGCCTATCATGAAAATCGAGGTGATTACACCTGAGGAAAACATGGGTGATATTGTTGGAGATTTAAACCGAAGAAGAGGACAAGTGAGTGATATGGGTGATAGAGCTGGAGCTAAAACGGTTAAAGCTACTGTGCCATTATCTGAAATGTTTGGATATGTTACGACATTAAGAACATTGTCTTCAGGTCGTGCAACATCAACAATGGAATTTTCACATTATGCTGAAACACCTTCTAACATATCTGAAGAGGTGATTAAGGCAGCTAAAGGCGTCGAAGCTTAAATTATAAGAAAATGAGTCAAAAAATCAGAATAAAGCTAAAATCATACGATCACAGTTTAGTAGATAAATCTGCAGACAAGATTGTTAAAACAGTAAAAAGTACAGGCGCAGTTGTAACGGGACCGATTCCATTACCAACACACAAGAAAATTTTCACTGTACTACGTTCTCCACACGTCAACAAGAAAGCTAGAGAGCAGTTCCAATTAAGTTCTTACAAAAGACTTTTGGATATCTATAGCTCTTCATCAAAAACCATTGATGCTTTGATGAAGCTTGAATTGCCAAGTGGGGTAGAAGTAGAGATCAAAGTATAGTAAAGACGCAATGCATTGCGTCTCAACATGTCCTAAGCTGCGGGCGAGGGAAAAACGGTAAAAATACATTCAGGGCTGAAGTATTTTTCGGCCCTGAATATTTTGGATCCGTACGGACAAGTTTCGACTTGTCAGTGCAAACAAGCAAAAATTGAATAGTAAGTAATTAATAATAATCATTAAATAATAATTATGTCTGGGTTAATAGGAAAAAAGATCGGTATGACCAGCATCTTTGATGAAAACGGGAAAAACATTCCTTGTACAGTAATCGAAGCTGGACCATGTATCGTTACCCAAGTCAGAACCAAAGAGGTTGACGGGTATAGTGCTCTTCAACTTGGTTTCGATGACAAGACAGAGAAAAGCGCCACAAAAGCTGAAGCAGGTCATGCTAAGAAAGCCGGTACTTCTGTTAAAAGAAAAGTCGTTGAATTCCGAGGATTTGAAGAAAATTACAAATTAGGTGATGCCATCACTGTAGATCATTTCATCGAAGGTGAATATGTTGATATAACTGGTACTTCTAAAGGAAAAGGATTCCAAGGTGTCGTAAGACGTCACGGATTTGGTGGATCAGAAATGACCCATGGTCAGCAAAGTATGGGTAGAGCTCCTGGTTCTGTTGGTGCTGCTTCATATCCTGGAAGAATATTCAAAGGAAAGAAAATGGCCGGTAGAATGGGTGGCGAAAGAGTGAATGTTGAAAATTTAAGAGTTTATAAAGTAGTTCCTGAAAAGAACTTATTGGTGGTTAAAGGATGTGTTCCTGGCCATAAAAACTCTTATGTAATTATTCAGAAATAATGAAAGTAGCAGTTGTAGATGTAAACGGAAAAGACACAGGAAGAAAGGTTGAGCTTTCGGCTGATGTGTTTGCTATTGAACCTAATAACCATGCGGTTTACTTAGATGTTAAGCAATTTCTTGCTAACCAACGTCAAGGAACGCACAAGGCCAAGGAAAGAGCAGAAATCTCTGGAAGTACACGTAAGATCAAAAAACAGAAAGGTACTGGTACTGCACGTGCAGGATCAATCAAGTCTGGGATTTTCAGAGGTGGAGGACGTATGTTTGGTCCAAGACCAAAAAATTATAGCTTCAAATTGAACAAAGGACTTAAGCGCTTAGCGCGAAAATCGGCCTTGACAATGAAAGCTAAGGATGATGCAATCGTGGTGATGGAAGACTTCAATTTTGACTCTCCAAAAACCAAAAACTTCACTAATGTGTTGAAAGCGTTGGGAGTTGAGAATAAAAAATCTTTGTTTGTGTTGGGAGCGTCAAATAATAATGTATATTTGTCCTCACGTAATTTAAAAGGTTCTGACGTTGTAATGAATTCAGAATTAAGCACTTACAAAATTTTAAATGCAAACAAGTTAATCCTTTTGGAGAGCTCTTTAGAAGGAATCGAATCGAATTTAAGTAAATAAGGAAACATGAGTATCTTAATTAAACCTATAATCACTGAAAAAGCGACAGCTAATAGCGAGTTAAATAACTGCTATAGCTTCCAAGTGAATACGAAGGCGAACAAGGTTGAAATAAAAAAAGCGGTAGAAGCTGCTTATGGCGTTTCCGTTGAAAAAGTTCGTACTATAAATGTCCGTCCAGACAGAAGAACCCGTCACACAAAGACAGGTATTCAGGTTGGTAAAACAAATGCTGTCAAAAAAGCAATTGTACAACTGGCGGAAGGTGAATCTATTGATTTATACAGTAACATGTAATTAAAGACAAATGTCAGTAAGAAAATTAAAACCGATCACAGCAGGTCAGCGATTTAGAGTAGTCAATGGATATGACGCCATTACTACTGATAAGCCGGAAAAGAGTTTACTCGTTCCGAATAAAAGATCTGGTGGAAGAAACAGTCAAGGAAAAATGACCATGCGCCAAATAGGAGGCGGTCATAAAAAGAGATATCGTATCATCGATTTCAAGCGTAATAAACCTGGAATTCCAGCGGAGGTTGCGTCAATCGAGTACGATCCAAACAGAACGGCATTTATCGCTCTTTTGAATTATCAAGATGGTGAAAAACGTTACATAATTGCTCAAGCGGGTTTAAACGTAGGGCAGAATGTAGTTTCTGGAACTGAGAATATTGCTCCAGAAATTGGAAATGCAATGACATTGAAGCATGTGCCACTCGGTACTATTATTTCATGTATTGAATTGCGTCCTGGACAGGGAGCAATCATGGCCAGAAGTGCTGGTTCATTCGCCCAATTGATGGCGAGAGATGGGAAATTCGCATCTGTGAAATTACCTTCTGGTGAAACCCGTTTGATACTTGTAGAATGTATGGCAACTATTGGTGCGGTGTCCAATCATGATCATCAATTGATTGTATCTGGTAAAGCAGGTAGATCAAGATGGTTAGGAAGACGTCCACGTGTAAGACCGGTAGCTATGAACCCTGTCGATCACCCAATGGGTGGTGGTGAAGGTCGTGCTTCAGGTGGTCATCCAAGATCAAGAAAAGGAATTCCAGCCAAAGGGTACAGAACACGTACTAGAACCAAGGCGAGCAACAAGTATATTGTAGAACGTAGAAAGAAATAATTGAGATAATATGGCACGTTCATTAAAAAAAGGACCTTACATCCATTATAAATTGAGTAAGAAAGTTGAAGAGAATGTAGCTTCAAACAAAAAGACGGTTATCAAAACGTGGTCTAGAGCCTCTATGATTTCACCGGATTTTGTTGGACAAACAATTGCTGTTCACAATGGTCGTCAATTTGTACCGGTTTATATAACTGAGAACATGGTAGGTCACAAATTAGGAGAATTTTCACCAACCCGATCGTTTAGAGGTCACGCAGGTGCAAAAAATAAAGGTAAAAAATAAGTAGAGCTATGGGAAGTCGTAAAAAACAAATGGCAGACGCTATTAAGGAAGAAAAAAAGCACATTGCTTTTGCTAAGCTTAATAACTGTCCTACATCACCGAGAAAAATGCGTTTAGTAGCGGATTTGGTTAGAGGACAAAAAGCTGAAATGGCTCTAAATATCTTAAGATTTAGCCCTAAAGAAGCATCTCGTCGATTAGAAAAATTGGTGCTTTCAGCAATTGCCAATTGGCAAGCTAAAAACGAAGACGCAAGCATTGAAGATGCTGACTTGTTCGTAAAAGAGATCAGAGTAGATGGTGGCGCAATGTTGAAAAGATTACGTCCAGCACCTCAGGGTCGTGCACACAGAATAAGAAAACGTTCCAACCACGTAACCGTGGTCATTGGAGCAAAAAATAACACACAAGCTTAAATAGAGATATGGGACAAAAGACAAATCCAATCGGAAATCGTTTAGGAATTATCAGAGGATGGGAATCTAACTGGTATGGTGGCAATGATTATGGAGATAAACTTGCTGAAGACGATAAGATTAGAAAATATGTTCACGCTCGTTTATCTAAAGCAAGTGTGTCAAGAGTAATTATTGAGCGTACGCTTAAACTTGTAACCGTTACTATCACTACGGCGCGTCCTGGTATCATTATCGGGAAAGGCGGTCAAGAGGTAGACAAGTTAAAAGAAGAACTCAAGAAAATTACTGATAAGGAAGTTCAATTGAACATCTTCGAGATCAAGAGACCAGAATTGGATGCATTTTTAGTGGCATCTAGCGTTGCTCGACAAATCGAGAATCGTATTTCGTACAGACGTGCCATCAAAATGGCAATTGCTGCTACAATGCGTATGAACGCTGAAGGAATCAAGATTCAAATTAGTGGTCGTTTGAACGGTGCTGAGATGGCACGTTCTGAGCACTACAAAGAAGGAAGAATTCCATTATCGACGTTTAGAGCCGATATTGACTATGCTTTAGTTGAGGCACATACTACTTACGGTAGATTGGGTGTTAAGGTGTGGATCATGAAAGGTGAAGTGTATGGTAAAAGAGAGCTTTCACCGTTGGTTGGTTTATCCAAAAAACAAGGTGGCAAAGGAGGATCTGATGCACCAAGACGTGGTGGGAACAACAAGGCCCGTCGTAGAAAGTAATTTTTAAAGTAAAAGAAAAATGTTACAACCTAGAAAGACAAAATTCCGTAAGCAGCAAAAAGGCCGCATGAAAGGAAATACCGGTAGAGGACATGAACTTTCAAATGGGATGTTCGGTATAAAATCGGTTCACGAAACAGGAATGTTTTTAACATCTCGTCAAATTGAAGCAGCTCGTATTGCAGCTACACGTTATATGAAAAGAGAAGGGCAACTTTGGATCAAAATATTTCCAGACAAGCCTATCACCAAAAAGCCTCTTGAAGTACGTATGGGTAAGGGTAAAGGTGCTGTAGAATATTGGGTAGCAGTAGTAAAACCTGGTAGGGTTATGTTTGAAGTAGGTGGCGTGCCAATAGACGTGGCAAAAGAAGCATTGCGTTTGGCTGCTCAAAAATTACCTGTAAAAACAAAATTCGTAATCGCCAGAGATTACGGTGTTTAATAATAAGATATTATGAAGCAATCAGAAATTAAACAGCTTTCTACAGCTGAATTACAAGATAAGTTAGGTGAAACTAAAAAGAGTTATGCTGACCTGAATATGGCTCATGCTATCTCTCCATTAGAAAATCCGATTCAATTACGCAACGTCAGACGTTCTGTAGCAAGAATTGCAACCGAATTAACTAAAAGAGAAGTACAATAATTTGTATTCCGCTGAAAGATGGAAAAAAGAAATTTAAGAAAAGAACGTATAGGAGTTGTAACTAGTAACAAAATGATGAAATCCATCGTTGTTGCCGAAGTTAAAAAGGTAAAACATCCTATGTATGGAAAATTCGTGTTGAAAACGAAAAAATACGTTGCGCACGATGAGACAAATGACTGTAACATTGGAGATACGGTAAAGATCATGGAAACACGACCTTTAAGTAAATCTAAATGTTGGAGACTAGTAGAAATAATTGAAAGAGCTAAGTAATTATGTTACAACAAGAATCAAGATTAAAAGTAGCTGATAACACTGGAGCAAAGGAAGTATTGACTATCCGTGTTCTTGGTGGCACTAAAAGAAGATATGCTTCTTTAGGTGACAAGATAGTTGTTTCTGTAAAAGATGCAACACCTAATGGTAACATCAAAAAAGGAGCTGTTTCTACGGCTGTTGTTGTACGTACCAAAAAGGAGGTAAGACGCCCTGACGGATCATACATCAGATTCGATGATAATGCTTGTGTTCTTTTAAATCCGCAAGGAGAAATGAGAGGCACACGTGTTTTCGGACCTGTAGCAAGAGAACTTCGTGATAAGCAATTCATGAAAATTGTATCATTGGCACCTGAAGTGCTGTAAAAACGCCAGATGTTGCGTTTCAACAGCTAAGCATTTCAAAAAAAGATAAAAATGACGACAAAGTTTAAAATAAAATCAGGAGATACAGTACAAGTCATTGCCGGAGACCATAAAGGTACCGAAGGTAAAGTTGTAAAGATCTTAAAGGATAAAAACAAGGCAATCGTTGAAGGTGTGAACATGGTTAAGAAACATACTAAACCAAGTGCACAAAACCCGCAAGGTGGCATTGTAGAAAAAGAAGCGCCTATTCATATTTCCAACTTATCACTTTTGACCAAAAAAGGTGAGACAACACGCGTTGGCTATAGAATGGAAGGCGATAAAAAAGTGAGATTTTCTAAAAAATCAAATGAAGTAATTTAGTTATGGCATATATTCCAAGATTAAAACAAGAGTACAAGGAAAAAGTAATTTCCGCTCTTACAGAAGAATTCGGATATAAAAACGTAATGCAAGTACCTAAACTTCAAAAGATAGTCATATCAAAAGGAGTGGGCGCTGCCGTTGCCGATAAAAAATTAGTGGATCATGCAGTGGACGAGTTGACCAAAATTTCTGGTCAGAAAGCTGTCCCTACAGTATCTAAAAAAGATATCGCATCGTTTAAATTACGTAAGGGTATGCCAATTGGCGCTAGAGTGACATTACGCGGAGAGCAAATGTATGAGTTTCTAGACCGTTTGGTAACAGCAGCATTACCAAGGGTAAGAGACTTCAATGGTATTAAAGCCAGTGGATTTGATGGCCGAGGTAATTATAACCTAGGGATTACGGAGCAAATCATCTTCCCTGAAATTGATATTGATAAAGTCAATAATATTTCTGGAATGGATATTACCTTTGTGACTTCAGCTGATACAGATAAAGAAGCAAAATCGCTATTAACAGAATTGGGTTTACCTTTTCAAAAGAATTAAGATATGGCTAAAGAATCAATGAAAGCCCGTGAGGTGAAAAGACAGAGAATGGTAGATAAGTATGCCGACAAACGCAAAGCTTTAAAAGAAGCTGGCGATTATGAAGGCCTACAGAAATTACCACGAAATGCATCACCTGTACGTTTGCATAACCGTTGTAAACTGACCGGAAGACCAAGAGGATATGTTCGTATTTTCGGAATCTCTCGTGTAATGTTACGCGAAATGGCAAATCAAGGGTTGATACCAGGAGTGCGCAAAGCATCTTGGTAGAAACACAATGCCTTGTGTTTCTAACACTGTGCGATAAATCGCATTGTAGTGAGGCGATGAACCGCATCTCAGATGTTCAACATTTTATTTGTACATCATAATAAGAGTATAAACTGGGCAAAGGTTTGGAAAGAACCAAAAACCACGTCCGCAATTTAATATAAATGAATACAGATCCAATCGCAGATTATCTAACGCGAGTTAGAAATGCAGTAATGGCCAACCACAGAGTAGTTGAGATTCCTGCATCCAATCTTAAAAAAGAAATCACTAAAATATTATTCGACCAAGGATATATTTTAAGTTACAAGTTTGACGACTCTTCAGTACAAGGCACTATCAAGATAGCCCTTAAGTACAACAAAGAGACTAAAGAACCTGTTATCAGAGAAATTCAAAGATTAAGTAAACCAGGTTTACGTAAATACGCAAGCTCAAGTGAAATGCCAAGAATCCTTAACGGACTTGGAATTGCAATTGTCTCTACTTCTCACGGAGTAATGACAGGAAAGCAAGCGCATAGAGCGAATGTTGGTGGTGAGTTATTGTGCTACGTTTACTAAAAAAGGGAAGATATGTCAAGAATAGGAAATAATCCAATAGCAATCCCAAAAGGGGTTACCGTAGACGTCAAAGACAACGTAATTACCGTTAAGGGAAAGTTGGGTGAATTAACTCAGGAATTTTCAAACGTTGAAATTACAGTCAAAGATGATGAAGTGTCAGTAGCACGTCCATCAGACAGTAAGGAAGCAAGAACCAACCATGGTCTTTACAGATCATTGGTTAATAATATGGTACATGGAGTATCTGAAGGTTGGACCAAACAATTGGAATTGGTAGGTGTAGGTTATAGAGCTACAAACCAAGGACAAAAATTGGATTTGGCTTTAGGATTCTCTCATAACATCGTTTTATCTGTAGCGCCAGAAGTTAAAGTGGAAACGATTTCAGAAAAGGGAAAGAATCCAATAGTAAAGTTAACTTCACATGACAAACAATTGGTAGGACAGGTTGCAGCGAAGATTCGTAGTTATAGAAAACCTGAACCTTACAAAGGAAAAGGAATTAAGTTTGTAGGAGAAGAATTAAGAAGAAAAGCAGGTAAATCAGCATAATCGTTTAGTTATGGCATTGACAAAAAATCAAAGAAGATTAAGAATAAAGAGCAGAATCCGAAAGGTTGTTTCTGGAACAGAAACAAGACCTCGTTTGGCTGTGTATAGAAGCAATAAAGAAATTTATGCTCAAATTATAGACGATGTAACTGGTAATACTATTAGTGCTGCATCTTCAAGAGATAAAGATATTAGTTCTGCAAAAGGAACCAAATCAGAAATTGCTGCCCTTGTAGGGAAAGCGCTTGGTGAAAAAGCATTGAAAGCCGGTGTAGAAACGATCTCTTTTGATAGAGGTGGTTATCGCTATCACGGAAGAGTAAAATCGTTAGCAGATGGTGCTAGAGAAGCAGGACTAAAATTTTAAGACATTATGTATCGAAAATATAAAAACGCAGAATTAGTAAAGCCAAGTGGTTTAGACCTTAAAGATCATCTTATAGGGGTTCAAAGAGTTACTAAAGTTACTAAAGGTGGTAGAGCATTCGGATTTTCAGCTATTGTTGTAGTTGGAGATGAAGCAGGTGTTGTTGGACAAGGTTTAGGGAAATCTAAAGATGTGGCAACGGCTATTGCTAAAGGTATTGAAGATGCCAAGAAAAACTTGGTAAGAATTCCACTTCTTAGAAAGACTTTGCCTCACGAACAAAAAGGTAAGTACGGCGGAGCAAGAGTAAATATTATTCCAGCTACTGAAGGTACCGGAGTAATTGCTGGTGGAGCTGTAAGAACTGTTTTGGAGGCAGTAGGTATCCAGGACGTATTATCAAAATCGCAAGGATCTTCTAACCCTCATAACGTAGTAAAAGCAACTTTTGATGCCTTGCTGCAGTTGAGAAGCGCAAAATCTGTTGCCCAGGATAGAGGAATTTCACTTGAGAAAGTATTTAACGGTTAATCAATACAATAATGGCAAAGATTAAAGTAAAAAAAGTAAAGAGTGCTATCAACCGTACGTCAAAGCAAAAGAGAATATTGGAATCTTTGGGTTTGCGTAAAATGAATCAGGTTGTTGAGCATGACGATACGCCAAGTATCCTTGGAATGATTAATAAAGTTCAACATTTAGTTTCTGTAGAAGAAATTAATTAACAATATGCTTTCAATTTTATTAAAGGTTTAACGATTTATTCAATCTGACCTTAGGATAAAATAGAATTGAACAGATTAAACAAAATAATACAGCATAACAATGGATTTAAGTAATTTAAAACCGGCTGAAGGGTCAGTTAAAAATCAAGGCAAAAGAATAGGTAGAGGACAAGGTTCTGGAAAAGGTGGTACCGCAACTCGTGGACACAAAGGAGCTAAATCGCGTTCTGGTTATTCTAAGAAATTAGGTTTTGAAGGAGGACAAATGCCACTTCAAAGACGTGTGCCTAAGTTTGGATTTACAAATGTCAATCGTGTAGAATATCAAGGTGTAAATCTTGATACCTTACAACAATTGGTGGATGATAAAGTCATTAAGGATACTGTTGATTTGGTGACACTTTTAGAACTAGGTCTTGTTGGCAAGAATGATCTTGTTAAAATATTAGGCCGTGGTGAGTTAACATCAAAATTAACCGTAACTGCTCATAAATTTACTGCTTCAGCAAAAGCTGCTATTGAAGCTGCAGGAGGAGAAGCTGTAACTTTATAAGATCGTTTAGAGGATGAAATTTATAGAGACTTTAAAAAATGTTTGGAAAATAACAGAACTAAAAGATAGAATCATGCTTACGCTTGGTCTACTTTTAGTTTATCGTTTTGGTGCTCAAGTCGTTTTACCAGGTATTGATGCAAGTCAATTGGGAGAGTTGGCCAGTAATACGGATCAAGGTATTTTAGGGCTTCTAAATGCCTTTACGGGTGGAGCTTTTGCTAATGCCTCTGTATTTGCCTTAGGGATTATGCCATACATTTCAGCTTCAATTGTAGTTCAATTAATGGGAATCGCAATTCCTTACCTTCAAAAATTACAGAAGGATGGAGCGAGTGGCCAAAAGAAGATTACTCAAATAACACGTTGGTTGACCATTGCTATCTGTTTGGTACAAGCACCAGGATATTTGGCAAGTTTACCAGCTTTGGGTATTCCTACATCGGCATTTTTATTGGGAACTGGAACGATGTTCTATGTGTCTTCAGTAATTATATTGGTTACTGGATGCGTTTTTGCCATGTGGTTGGGTGAAAAGATTACTGATAAAGGAATTGGTAATGGGATCTCATTATTAATTATGGTTGGTATCATTGCACGTATGCCTGCATCATTTGTTCAGAACTTTGCTTCTAGAGTAGAGGGTGGTGGAAACGGTGGCTTAATGATGGTGTTGATCGAATTGGTAATTTGGTTCGTGATCATCTTACTATCCATCATGTTGGTCATGGGCGTTCGTAAGATTGCCGTCCAATACGCACGACGTACGGCTTCTGGTGGTTACGAGAAGAATGTGTTTGGATCAAGACAGTTCTTGCCTTTAAAATTGAATGCATCTGGAGTAATGCCAATTATCTTTGCACAGGCAATTATGTTTGTCCCTACCTTAATTGGTAAAGGACTGGGTGAAGGACCTGTTGGACAATGGTTACAGACCAATTTCAACGACTTTTTTGGTCTTTGGTACAATATCGTATTTGGATTGTTGATTATCGTGTTTACGTATTTCTACACCGCCATTACTGTGCCAACCAATAAAATGGCTGATGATTTAAAACGTAGTGGTGGATTTATACCTGGAATTAGACCAGGAACTGAAACTTCTGAATATTTAGATAAAATAATGTCTCAGATAACCTTACCAGGTTCCATATTTTTGGCAATGATTGCTGTGTTCCCAGCGGTTGTCGTAAAATTGATGGGCGTACAGGATGGTTGGGCATTGTTTTTTGGAGGTACATCATTATTGATTATGGTAGGAGTTGCAATAGACACGATGCAACAGGTCAATTCATATCTGTTGAACAAACACTATGACGGCTTAATGAAAACCGGCAAGAATAGAAAAGCAATAGCTTAAAAGAGGATAGAAGTTAGACGTTAGATGTTAGAAGTGAGTTGTGCTCATACAAATCAATTTTAAGTAAAGCTCCCAAATAACTAATAACTAATAACTAATAATTTAAAAATGGCAAAACAAGCAGCAATAGAACAAGACGGATCAATCATTGAAGCATTATCGAATGCTATGTTCCGTGTTGAATTGGAAAATGGACACATTGTAACAGCGCATATTTCTGGTAAAATGCGTATGCATTACATTAAATTGTTACCAGGAGACAAAGTAAAATTGGAAATGAGCCCTTATGATTTATCAAAGGCTCGCATAACTTATAGGTACTAATTAAGATTGAAATCGAAAGGTTCCGACTAAACAGTATAGAACTAATAACAAAAAACAGATGAAAGTAAGAGCATCAGTTAAAAAGAGAAGCGCAGACTGTAAACTAGTGCGCAGAAAAGGTAGACTTTACGTCATTAACAAAAAGAATCCTAGATTCAAACAAAGACAAGGATAGATATGGCAAGAATTGCAGGTGTTGATATACCAAAACAAAAAAGAGGAGTAGTCTCTTTAACTTACATCTATGGAATAGGTGCAAGCAGAGCAAAAGACATTTTGGCCCAAGCTAAGGTTGATGAAAACACAAAGGTTCAAGACTGGACTGATGATGAAATCAGCAATATCCGTGAGGCAGTAGGCGCTTTAACAATTGAAGGTGAGTTACGTTCTGAAATTCAATTAAACATTAAGCGATTAATGGATATTGGATGTTACAGAGGTATCCGTCATAGAGTTGGACTTCCATTGAGAGGTCAGCGTACAAAAAACAACTCTAGAACCAGAAAAGGAAGAAGAAAAACTGTTGCTAACAAGAAAAAGGTAACTAAATAATAACAAGACATTAGTCATTAGTAATTAGACGTTAGATGAATCTGCCTGAAATGTAAAAGTCTAGGATTCTAACAACTAAAAGCTAACAACTAGAAACTAAAAATTATGGCAAAGTCAAGTACAAAAGTTAAAAAGCGTAAGGTTATTGTTGAAGCAAATGGAGAAGCCCATATCGCTGCTTCATTCAACAACATCATTATTTCTTTGACAAACAAAAAAGGTGATGTCGTTTCTTGGTCATCAGCAGGTAAAATGGGCTTTAGAGGTTCTAAGAAGAATACTCCGTATGCAGCTCAAGTAGCCGCTGAAGATGCTGCAGCTGTAGCAAGAGAAGCTGGACTGAAGAAAGTAAAGGTATATGTTAAAGGACCAGGAAACGGAAGAGAATCTGCTATCCGTTCTATCCATAATGCAGGTATTGAAGTAACAGAAATTATTGACGTTACACCATTGCCACATAACGGATGTCGTCCTCCTAAACGTAGACGTGTATAATTTATATTATATATAGAATTAATATCAATCACATAAAGTGGTTGATATTAGTTTTTTATATGTAAATTTGCAAACTGAAAAAAATAATAAACAAGTATCAACGAGAGATCACTGTTTATCGAAGGATAGATTAAGACCTTAATTCATAAGCACTCTCATAATTAAATTTAAGAAATGGCAAGATATACTGGTCCTAAAACTAAAATAGCCCGAAAATTCGGTGAAGCTATTTTCGGAGATGATAAGGCTTTCGAAAAAAGAAACTATCCTCCAGGTCAACACGGTGCAAACAAGCGTCGTGGAAAAAAATCTGAATACGCTCTCCAGTTAATGGAAAAGCAAAAAGCTAAATATACCTATGGTATTTTAGAAAAGCAATTCAGAAACATGTTTAAAAAAGCAACTGCTGCACGAGGTATTACCGGTGAAGTATTGTTACAATTATGTGAATCTCGTTTGGATAACGTGGTTTACCGATTGGGATTGTCACCTTCAAGAAGTGGTGCACGCCAATTAGTTTCACACAGACATATCACTGTTAACGGAGATATTGTAAACATTCCTTCCTACCAATTGAAAGCAGGTGACGTCATTGCTGTAAGAGAAAAATCGAAATCTCTTGAAGTCATCCAAAATGCACTAGCAAATTCTAGCAACGTGTACGAGTGGATGACCTGGAACAATGAAACTAAACAAGGAACTTTCGTTTCAGTTCCTGAAAGAGTTCAAATTCCGGAAAATATCAACGAGCAATTTATCGTCGAATTATACTCTAAATAATAACTGATACAAAACGCACTATGGCAATATTAAATTTTCAAAAGCCCGACAAAGTCATTATGATTGATTCAACTCCTTTTGAAGGGAAGTTTGAATTTAGACCTTTAGAACCAGGCTATGGATTAACAGTAGGTAATGCTTTAAGAAGAGTTTTGTTGTCTTCTTTGGAAGGCTTTGCTATAACATCTGTGAGAATTGAAGGTGTTGATCACGAATTTTCAACAATTGCCGGCATAGTTGAGGATGTCACTGAAATTATTTTGAACTTAAAGCAAATTAACTTTAAGCGTCAAATCGATGAAGTTGATAACGAAACCGTTACCATTTCCATTTCAGGACAAGAACAAATTACTGCCGGAGATTTTCAGAAATTCATCTCAGGATTTCAGGTGTTGAACAAAGATTTGGTCATCTGTAATTTAGATGCTAAAGTGAGCATCAACATGGAGTTGACCATTGAAAAGGGTAGAGGATATGTTCCTGCAGAAGAGAATAAAAAAGCATCTGCACCAATCGGAACCATCTTTACAGATTCAATTTTCACACCAATAAACAATGTGAAATATGCGGTTGAAAACTACCGTGTTGAGCAAAAAACAGATTACGAAAAATTAATTTTCGAAATTATTACTGACGGATCAATCAATCCTAAGGATGCATTGACTGAAGCAGCTAAGATTCTAATCCATCACTTCATGCTATTCTCTGACGAGCGTATCACATTAGAAGCCGATGAAATTGCACAAACAGAAACTTATGATGAAGAATCACTTCACATGAGACAACTATTGAAAACCAAATTGGTTGATTTGGATCTTTCAGTACGTGCTCTTAACTGTCTAAAAGCTGCAGAAGTAGATACTTTGGGAGATTTAGTGTCTTACAATAAAAATGACTTAATGAAATTTAGAAACTTCGGAAAGAAATCCTTGACAGAACTAGAAGAATTAGTAGGAGGAAAAGGTTTGAACTTCGGAATGGATTTAAGTAAATACAAATTAGATAAAGACTAAATACTATTAGATTTACGATTCGCGATTTCAGAATAGGGAAATCGTGAATCGTACGTCGCAAATCAAAAATCATTAATCGCTTCATAGTTTGCTCCTCAAAATGGGTTGTAGCAAGATGAAGGTTATAAACAAAGGTCATGAGACACGGAAAAAAAGGAAACCATTTAGGTCGTAAAACCGCACACAGAAATGCAATGTTGGCTAATATGGCTTGTTCTTTAATAGAACACAAACGTATCAACACTACAGTTGCGAAAGCAAAAGCTTTAAAGCAATTTGTTGAGCCAATGATTACAAAGTCTAAAGAAGATACCACACACAACAGACGTATTGTGTACAGTAGAATTAGACAAAAAGAAGCCGTTGCTGAACTATTCAGAGAAGTTGCACCAAAAGTTGGCGATCGTCCAGGAGGATACACACGTATCATCAAATTGGGTAATCGTTTAGGTGATAACGCTGATATGGCAATGATCGAATTGGTAGATTTCAACGAAATCTACAACGCCGATAAACAACCTAAGAAAAAATCAACCCGTAGAGGGCGTTCCAAAAAATCTACTACTCCTGTTGCACCTGCTGCTCCAGTTGTTGAAGATAAAGCAACCAACGAGGAAGAAGAATAAATGGCTGTACATTTATAAATATAAAAAGGATAAACGTTTTAGTTTATCCTTTTTTTTATGCAATTTTGCAAAACTTTAAAACGTTCTGAAAGGTTTTTAAAACGTCCTGCAAGGTTTTTAAAACCTTGTAGGTCTATATAACTGAACAACTAAACAAGTAATATTTTTTATTTTGAAATATACTAAAAAACACAAAGCCATCATTCTACTTTCAGATGGTACTATTTTTCACGGTAAATCAATAGGAAAACAAGGTACAGCCTTTGGCGAAATTTGTTTTAACACTGGAGCCACAGGTTATCAGGAAGTCATCACAGATCCATCTTATTTTGGACAACTAATGGTGGCTACTACAGCACATTTAGGAAACTACGGTACCCATAAGGATGAAATTGAATCTGATGCCATACAAATTGCCGGATTGATTTGTAAGAATTTTAGCTACAATTACTCCAGACCGGCAGCAAATGCTTCCTTGGAAGAATTCTTGGATAAGTATGATCTATTCACAGTGTCTGACGTTGATACACGAGCATTAGTGAGTTATATAAGGGATAACGGCGCTATGAATGCCGTCATATCCACCGAAGTAGATAATATCGAAGGGTTAAAGAAACAACTGGCCGCCGTGCCTGAAATGGAAGGTCTTGAACTGGCATCAAAAGTCAGTACAAAAGAAGCCTATTTTGTAGGTGATGAAAATGCAACTTACCGCGTTTCTGCCCTTGACTTGGGAATTAAACGAAATATACTTCGGAATTTGGCCAGAAAAGATGTGTATATTAAAGTGTTTCCGTTTGATGCCACTTTTGAGGAAATGGACGCTTTTAAGCCTGACGGATTTTTTATTTCCAACGGGCCTGGAGATCCAGAACCATTAGAGAGTGCCATCACTCTGACCAAAGAAATCATTGAACGGGACAGACCGCTTTTCGGTATATGTTTGGGACACCAGATTATTGCATTGGCCAATGGCATTTCAACCTATAAGATGAATAATGGCCATAGGGGCATCAACCATCCAGTAAAAAACCTGATCACTGGCAAAGGTGAAATCACGTCTCAAAACCACGGTTTTGCCATTAATCGAGAGGAAACTGAAAACCATCCGGACATTGAAATCACACATGTCCATTTAAACGATAATACCGTTGCTGGACTTCGGATGAAATCAAAAAATGTGTTCTCTGTTCAATACCATCCGGAGGCAAGTCCAGGACCTAATGATGCAAACTACCTGTTTGATCAATTTGTAGAAAACATCAAAAAAAAATAGTATGAAAACCTCAAAAAACCATCGGCTTTTTTGAGGTTTTCTTATAGCGAAATCATTATCGCTGTTTTTATTTGTAATTCTGAAGCCCAATGGGAAGTTTGGCTGAACTATTTCGTAAATTTACATTGATCAAACCTCTCGGTTTCTCAAAACTTGGAAAGTCTAGTGAGGATTTTATCAACAAAAAATAACAATAACAATAAAATATATAACAATGAGTATCATCATCAACATTCATGCAAGACAAATTTTTGATTCACGTGGAAATCCGACGGTCGAAGTAGATGTTATTACCGAAAATGGCATTATGGGTCGCGCTGCGGTGCCTTCTGGAGCTTCTACGGGCGAACATGAGGCTGTAGAACTTAGAGATGGCGGAAAGGCCTATATGGGCAAGGGTGTGCTTAAGGCAGTTGAAAATGTGAATGGCATTATTGCTCAGGAACTTTTGGGCACTTCTGTTTTTGAACAAAATAAGGTAGATCAGTTGATGATTGATTTGGACGGAACTAAAAACAAATCGAAATTGGGCGCCAATGCCATTCTGGGTGTTTCTTTAGCCGTTGCGAAAGCAGCTGCCGGCGAATTGGGTATGCCATTATACAGATATGTTGGCGGTGTTTCGGCCAACACTCTTCCTTTACCAATGATGAACATCATTAATGGTGGATCACATTCGGATGCACCTATCGCTTTCCAGGAGTTTATGATCATTCCGGTAAAGGCAAAAGATTTCACACATGCCATGCAAATGGGAACGGAGATTTTCCATCATCTCAAAGATGTTTTGCACCGTAGAGGTTTAAGTACTGCTGTAGGAGATGAAGGTGGATTCGCACCAAACTTGGCTGGCGGGACTGAAGATGCTTTGGATACTATCAAAACAGCAGTAGGAAATGCTGGTTATTCTTTTGGCGATGATGTGATGATTGCTTTAGATTGCGCCGCAGCCGAATTCTATGTGGATGGTAAATATGATTATAGCAAGTATGAAGGCGAATCTGGAAAAGTAAGAACAAGTACAGAGCAAGCGGATTACTTGGCAGAATTAGCGTCTAAATATCCAATAATCTCTATTGAAGATGGAATGGATGAAAACGATTGGGACGGCTGGAAATATTTGACTGAAAAAATAGGTAAAAAAGTACAATTGGTGGGTGATGACCTGTTTGTTACCAATGTGGAACGTTTATCAAGAGGTATCGAGAACGGGATTGCCAATTCAATTCTTATTAAAGTCAACCAAATCGGAACCTTGACAGAAACCATCGCTGCTGTCAATATGGCCCACAATGCTGGTTATACCTCAGTTATGTCGCATCGATCTGGTGAGACCGAAGACAATACCATTGCCGATTTGGCAGTTGCTTTAAACTGTGGACAGATAAAAACAGGTTCGGCATCACGTAGTGACCGTATGGCAAAATACAATCAGTTGTTGCGTATTGAAGAAGAACTTGAGAATGTGGCCTATTTCCCAAAGGAGAAAGCATTTAAGATTAAGAAATAAATATAGATAAATACTTAATTTAATAACCCAAACGTTGATGCGTTTGGGTTATTTTGTTTAATGATAGACCATATTCCTTCTTTTAAAATAATATCAGATTTTAAAACGTATATAAAAGCCCATTTGTCCATTCGTATTGTGATTTAGGTATGGTGACCACTGGGTAAGCATCAAAGTTGTATATGAACGTGGTTTTAAAAGCGAGATTCTCCCAGATTTTGAATAGTACGCTTGTGGTACTTGATAACCTAAAATCCTTTAGTTTATCCAATCGGGGTTGATAATAACTGGTACTGATGATGGCTAATGTTTCCGTTGGATAAAGACTAAATGATAAGTAGGTGCTTCCGCGGACGTCTTTATGGACTCTATCCGTTGCAATATCTGAGGCTTTTTCATATTCATACATAATTAAAGTTCCCAAATAAAACCGATAATCGTCATTGGTGCTAAGCTTGAATCGTGGTCCAGCACCAATCAATCCTCTAAAATCTATTTCGGAGATTGCATCGTACTGAGCTTGGGCAAAGCCTTCCATCTTAATCTTTTCAGTAATCGTATAATTATAGCGCAAATGTTGGGTGCCTTTGTTGACGAATGATTCACCTGCTGCCTTCTCAAATTTTAAATCATTGATAAAAAGCCATAACTCCTTTTTGTTATTATATTGAAGATCTGCTTTGGTTGCAATTTTAAAGATGTTGTTCTTGTTTTTGATGAGGCTCGCATCTAAACTCACAGATCCCGTCCATTTTGCAGAATCGGTCTTTTTTCTTAACGTTTCTACGTTGATCACCTGTCCTTGCGAATAGCTATAAGTCAGTAAAAAGAGCAAACAAATAATAAATCTCATACCTATTTATTTTTTAAATAATATTTTGAAATTTCCAGAGAAAACCAACTCGATCTTTGTGCCATTTGACGACAAACAAAAATATAAAACCAATCGAAGAACAGACCATTTTTACCAATGTTTTGTATAGTTTTTAAAAATATAAAGATTGTTAAAATGCTTGTTAAGTTGCTTTATATATCGTGATATATTTTGTAATTTCGTGACATCCATCAAATAAAAACTCAAATAAAACTTATAAATCCATATGTCAGATAAAGCTACGATAGAAATACACGGTAAAAAATACGAATTTCCATTAATTATAGGCACCGAGAAAGAGGTTGCCATCGATATCAGTAATTTAAGAGCCACGACCGATAGTGTCATTACGCTCGATCCAGGGTATAAAAATACAGGTTCTTGTGAGAGTGCCATCACATTTTTGGATGGTGAAAAAGGAATCTTAAGATATCGCGGATATTCTATCGAAGAATTGGCAGAAAAAGCAGATTTTCTTGAAGTTGCTTTCCTTCTGATTTTTGGAGAATTACCAACAAAAGTGCAATTGGATAAATTCCATGCGGATATAAAAGCACAATCAGTTGTTGATGAGGATATTCGTAAAATTGTAGATGCATTTCCTAAATCGGCGCATCCTATGGGCGTTATTGCCTCACTTACAAGTGCACTCACGGCTTTTAACCCATCTTCAGTAAATGTTGATTCTGAAGAGGACATGTATAAGGCTATCGTGAAAATATTGGGTAAATTCCCTGTTTTGGTAGCTTGGACCTTCCGCAAAAAGAACGGGTTGCCTTTAGATTACGGCGATAAAAACTTGGGCTATGTAGAGAACATTCTTAAAATGATGTTCAAACAGCCTAATGAAGACTATAAAATCAATCCTATTATCTTAAATGCTTTGGATAAATTATTGATCCTTCATGCTGATCATGAGCAAAATTGCTCTACGTCTACAGTGCGAATTGCAGGTTCATCTCACGTAGGTTTGTTCGCATCTCTTTCTACAGGGATTTCTGCACTATGGGGACCACTACATGGTGGCGCCAACCAAGCGGTTTTAGAAATGTTGGAAGCTATCAATGTGGACGGTGGAGATACTGACAAATATATGGCCAAAGCTAAAGATAGAGAGGATCCATTCCGTTTAATGGGCTTTGGACACCGCGTTTATAAAAACTTCGACCCGAGGGCTAAAATCATTAAAAAAGCAGCCGACGAAGTACTGAACGATCTGGGTGTGGAAGACAAAATTTTAGATATAGCAAAGGCTCTAGAAAAGGAAGCTCTGAAAGATCCTTATTTTGTGGAACGCAAGCTTTATCCTAATGTGGACTTCTATTCTGGGATCATTTACAGAGCGATGGGCATCCCGACAGATATGTTTACGGTGATGTTTGCCTTAGGACGATTGCCAGGCTGGATTGCACAATGGAGAGAAATGAGATTGAACAAAGAGCCAATTGGAAGACCAAGACAGATTTATGTTGGTGAAACTTTAAGATCTTTTAAAAATATTGATAAGCGTTAAAACACATCTATTAATGCAATAAAGCTTCATTTTTTCAAATGGAGCTTTTTTTATACTTTAGATCATGCTAAAACTGAATATTAAAAACGAAACATCAAGACTCCGGGTTGTTGTATTGGGCACGGCCATTAGTAATGGCCCAACACCCAAAGCAGAAGATGCATATGACCCAAAATCATTGGAGCACATAAAGGCAGGAACCTATCCAATTGAAGCGGATATGGTACTTGAAATGGAGGCTGTAGCCAAAGTTTTTGAAAAATATGAGGTTAAGGTCTTTAGGCCTGAACTGATCAAAGATTATAACCAAATTTTTGCAAGAGATATTGCATTCGTTATAGACGACACCTTTATTAAGGCCAATATTCTACCAGATAGGGAAAAGGAACTGGATGCCATTCAGTATGTCATTGATCAAATTGATCCAATCAAAGTAATAAGTCCACCGGAGGAAGCCCATGTTGAAGGTGGTGACGTGATGCTCTGGAACGACCACATCTTTGTGGGTACCTACAAAGGAAGTGATTATAGCGAATATATTACCGCACGGACCAATATGGAGGGTGTCAATTTTATAAAGGATTTGTTTCCCAATAAGATTGTGAAAGAATTTGATTTGGTCAAATCAAAAATAGAACCCAGAGATAATGCACTACATTTAGATTGTTGTTTTCAGCCTGTTGGGACAGACAAGGGGATTATTTATAAAAGTGGCTTCAGGGAAGAAAGTGACTATATGTACTTGGTCAATTTGTTTGGAAAAGAGAATTTATTCCATATTACCCGTGAGGAAATGTACCATATGTACAGCAATGTATTTTCCATTTCAGAAAATGTGGTTATATCAGAACGGAATTTCACACGTTTGAATGATTGGCTTCGAACAAATGGCTTTACTGTGGAAGAAGTGCCTTATGCCGAAATATCCAAGCAGGAAGGCTTGTTGCGATGCAGTACGATGCCTCTAATCAGAGATTAAGGAACGCGCTAAAA
>Ga0208015_1000180_pt1 | contig 42126 bp, 60 predicted proteins | sample 26BtaG_FD_184101 | JGI IMG/M metagenome (GOLD analysis project Ga0208015, IMG submission 184101) | Marine viral communities from Cariaco Basin, Caribbean Sea - 26B_WHOI_OMZ_CsCl (SPAdes) (version 2) | ecosystem: Environmental > Aquatic > Marine > Oceanic | place: Caribbean Sea: Cariaco Basin... | reverse complement strand
GGGGCTTAATGGTAGGTGCGTCTATTATGTTAATGATTGAGTTATGGAAGTGGGCTATTAAATGACACCTAAACCATTGAGGGAGGAGATATGAGTTGGACTCAAGTAGGAAGTTGTCCTAAATGTGGGGCACCGATATACGCACCAGCAATATGGCACGGAATTTTACCACCGCCTAATACCTACACTTGTTTTTGTGTTCCACAGCCAACAACAAGATATTCTACAAATACCAAAGATGACGACAATGACACCTAAACCATTGAAGCGGAATATAAAGGGAGGAACTATGGAAACAAAAATAATAGCAAGATTTGAATGTAGGGCAGAATACAATAGCTGTGGCAACGATAAACCTATTTTAATGTTCTCTTATTATAACCACAATAGTAAGTATATAGGCTCGCCCGATAATTTTAGAAAACTCGTGATAGAGAGAGGCATATTCCCAGAAACCTTTGGGAATAATAAAGTCTGCTCTATCGGCAAATCAGAAAAAGATGGTAAGTGGTATGGATGGTCGCACAGAGCAATCTATGGATTTAAGATAGGGGATATAGTTAAGAAGGGCGATTGTTGTGCTTCAAGTGGGTGGACAGATGAATATTTAAAAGAACATCCCGATCCCTATGTATTACCTATTGGCTTTACTGCTAAAACAGAAGAAGACGCAAAGAAAATGGCTATAGCTTTTGCGAGCAATGTATCTTGATGAAACCATTGAAGCGGAGGGGTAAGAAGCGGAAGAAGAAAACATTTATAGGGCTTGAGAAGGGTAAGGTCTATATTATCAAGTGCCTTCGTTCAGAAGTTACTCCTCAAGCTATGAGAGAACTTGCCCAAAAGCTCTACGAAGAGGGAATAAAAGCTATAGTAATTTCAGTTGAAACCATAAACTCTATTGTTGTCCAAGAGCACAAGGAGGTGTAGCTTGGGGGTCTTGAAGTCTGGGAAGAAGTATCAAATAATATACGCTGACCCACCGTGGGATATAAAAAAGATAAAGCGGAAGGTTAGACCTAATCAGGTTGAGATGGATTACCCTACAATGTCTTTAGAAGAAATTAAGTCTCTACCCATAGAGTCAATATCTAATGACAACTCAGTTTGTTTTTTATGGACTATTCAACGCTATCTTCCTGATTCATTTGATGTACTTAGTTGTTGGGGATTTAAGTATCAAAGGACTATAACTTGGGATAAACAGAATGGTATGTGTCTATTTGGTTTTCATCATAGAACAGAGTTTCTATTGTTTGGTTATAAAGGAAGAATAGAAATGTATCCTCGTAGAAAAGCATTTCCTACTATGGTTCAAGCTAAAACAGATAAGCACTCTAAAAAACCCCAGATATTTAGAGACCTTATAGCCCCTTTTGGTGAATCAAGATTGGAACTATTCGCTCGTGAGAAAACAGAAGGCTGGGATGTATGGGGTAATGAAGTAGATAGTGATATAGAACTGGGGGCACAATGACAGAAGTGGAGGCAGCATCAACTTCTTAACGAATGGCAATCTAATATGGAGGAGGGGTCTTGAAGTCTGGGAAGAGGAAGTATGTATCTTACAGAAAGAAAGCACTTGAATGCGATAGAGATGGCACAAGAGTAGAAGCTGAATGTTATCATTGTAGCGGTGGAATATTATTCTGCACTAAGTATAAAGAACTATGTCATAGTGGAGCTTGTGCTAAAGAAAGAGGTGTTAATCAATGACCACTAAAGCTGTAAAGCATAGGAAAGACAATAAATTTCATGTAGTATGTGAGAGCTGTGGCAGGGATAGAGAGATCGGCAAGAGCAAGAGCTATATTGTAGCAGCTTTTGGAAAGATATGTTGTGGCCGGCATGAATGTATTGCCGCGCTTAGAAAAAAATGTAAAGAAAAGGCACAGTTAAAGAATGAAACGTAAAGGCTATATATGTAAGAAGTGTGGTGTTTTACTCTTCGCCCCAAAAGAAAACTACACCTATCTTAACTACGGCACAAAAGAATACAGATGTCCTGTATGTAATACCGATCTCGATAAACAAGTAACAGTAAACCTAGAACCCGATATACCCTGGTGGATAAGGGAGAGGTTTTGGCGCTGAGAGGTCAAATATGAAAAGATCAAAACTCTATAAAACACTCGAAAACTTTGCATACGATATTATTTATGGTCATCCACACGGCCTAATACCTACAATACAGAAATACGAAACCAAGATCGCGGCTATAATGTTAAAAGCAGTGTTAGATGAACGTAAGAAAAAAAGGAGGTAATTATGCAAGTGCAATGGGATGAAATTACTTGGGCAAGTATTATATCAATAATTTCGGGAATTTTCATGGGTGCAGTAAGTTTTATATGCACATATATAGCATTAAATATGGATGCTGTTATGCCGGCATTAGGTTTCGCACATAAAGAAGGTATCGGTGCTGCACAATTAGGGACATTATTTGGAGGATGTATTTTTGGCATAATAGCTATATGGTTCTTTGTATTTGGTATATGGTTATTCTATAGATGGAATTACAGAGATTGAGTAATGAAGATACTAATAATATTGGGGATCATTCTCATATTTATCGCGCCTGAAATATATTTTAGATGCAAGTCTTTAATAGATTTTTTGAATGATAGGAGGAAACCTTGAAACTACTACCGATCCTACTAGCAATACTACATAATACTGATGTTAGTTGCTTGTAGTGGGTGTGAAGAAAAGAAACCTGTTTTGAATGTAGAAACAAATCCATTGATTACACTTGATTTTCCTCACATAACAATAAGAAACAACGGCTCTACGACTCTTATTATAAACGAGGATTATGAATTTAAACCGGGGAGCTTATATACAACGTTTGAAAAGGAATTGAGAGTAAGTCAATGCGAATAATCGCCCTAATAACCTTACTACGAAAGGAGACTTATGCGCGGAAAGAGATCAAAAGAGCTTCGTAAGTTCGGAATAGATAAAGATTTTTATAGATATGGTATAAGAATAGATAAAATCCCCCAAAAATACACAACATTAAAAGACAGTGTTCGTAATAGCTTTAATAAATTATCCCCAATAGAACGACTTATATATGCAGCATATCAGATCAATACATTAAGGGAAATTGGGACAGTATTAAAAAAGAGCCATGAAACTGTAAGACGTATATATAAAAGAGCTTACCGTAAACTCTATCCAAAGTAATTCCTTCCTAAATGTGACAAATCGCCAGAGTATGTAAGGATATACTATGGTTGATTTGCACATCCCAAAGCGCAGAGAGTTCACAGATCGTTACACATGGCATAGAAACCCTGATCTAAATGACCTAACATGGCGTAAAGGCAGAGGCGAATTTTCAGCTTTGACTGAATTAAGTTTCGAGAAATATCTTGATAGGCAAAAGAGGGGAAAAGAATTTTGAGTTTAAACACTCGCCAACAATTATATAAAAAATATCGTATAGAAGGTTATAGTAAATATACATCCGCACGAAAAGCAGGTTATTCTCACAGTTATGCTTCTCAAGCTAAGAGGGTTGAAAAACACATAAATATGGATTTTTGGCTTGAAAAAGCTGGTTTAACTGATACATACCTCGCTAAAATAATTCAAGATGGCGTAGAAGCCACAAGAGTGATTTCTGCAATGGTATCTCCTACCGGTAAACAAAAAGACGCAAATGGTCAAACTTGCGATTACATAGATGTTCCAGATTGGAGTGTAAGGCATAAGTTTATTGAAACTGCCTTAAAACTAAGGGAGAAATTCTCTGACAAACCTCTTGTTGACCAATCAATCAAGCAAATCGTCCAAATCTACCGACCAGAACCATACTCCAAGCAGGATATGGCGACCACATCCCGGGCCACAAACAGAAGCGTTTAGATATTTTCATGTAGACGAACTTCTATATGGTGGTGCTAAAGGTGGTGGAAAGACTGATTGGCTCCTCTTCGATTTTATAGAACCCAATCTTATACAAAAAGCCAATTATCGTGGCATAATCTTCCGCAGGACTTTCCCAAGACTAAGAGAGATCATAGATAGGGCTTATTATTGGCTTACAGGTCAAGCAAGTTATAATAAGCAAGAAAGATGTTGGGAGTGGCCTTCCGGAGCAAAGTTATATTTTGCTCATTGTCAGCACGAAGAAAGTAAATATGATTATCAAGGACATGAATATCAATACATGGGCTTTGACCAGCTTGAAGAGTTTACTGAAACACAGTACGAGTTCTTAAAAGCACAAGCTAGATCAGCAGATAGGGATATTCCAGTAAGAGTAAGGGCAACAGCTAATCCTGGCAATATCGGGCATTTGTGGGTAAAGCGTAGGTTTATTGATGATAAAGAAACAATGACAGTATATGTAAATAAACTTGGCCTGACAAGTATGTTTATCCCTGCCAAAGTCTACGATAACCCCTCACTTACTACCAATGACCCCATGTATGTGAAAAGGCTTGAAAGCCTGCCGGAACAAGATAGAAAAGCTCTCCTTGAAGGGGATTGGAACATATTTGCAGGCCAATATTTTAAGGAATGGAGGCATAGTATTCATGTAGTTGAACCATATTACATACCCGAATATTGGAAGAGATTTATAGCACTCGATTATGGAGAGAAGAAACCTGCTTCAGTAGGTTGGTATGCTATTAAGCCAGAAGGCGGACTTGTAAGATATCGAGAGATATACAAAGAAGGCTTTTATTACGATACTTTGGCAAGAGAAATATGCAAATTGACTACTGAAAAAGAGAATATTGAGTATTTAGTGTCTGATCCTGCAGTTTTTGGTGATAAACAACATCATAAAGAGGCCAGGGAAACAGAAAGTGGCGCTGAAGTAATGCAATCAATAATAAATGAGTTACCTGAAGAAAGAAGATTTAGCGTAACAAGAGGCGATAATAGACGTATTGAAGGTTGGCGCACAGTAAAGCGTTTTTTAAAGATAGGTGACGATGGCACAAACTTTGAAATATTCTCAAATTGCACACATTTCATAACTACCTTCCCGGCAAACATACATGATGAAAGAAAGCCCGAAGATTTGAATACAGATGGTGAGGATCATACGGCAGATGAGGCGCGTTATGCTTGTGCTTCTAGGCCGCCTGATACCGTCTTTCCAAAGAAGAAGTTAAATCCTAATTCAGTATGGGCTAGATACCAGAGAAAAAGGAAATTAAATTCACAAGGGAGTTATATATATGGCTGAGATGACATTTCACGAAGTAGACTTTTGGCTTAAAGAAATTGAGTCTAGTGAAAGAAAAAAGGATGTAAAACTAAAAGCACGGAATAACTATCCTGATCTTCTTAAGTATTATGAAGGTGAAATAGCCAAAGAGATAATTGATTTAAAGACAGGCTTAAAGACTAAGACAGTCCATCAGAACGAATACTTCCCCAATGTAAATGAGCTTATAGGTGAGTTTAGGTTTGATAACCTAGAGATCATAGCTGAACCTACAAAGCCATTTTCTGTAAAGCCTGATATAATTGACCCTGCTACAAGACTACCGAAAGTAATAGATAACGAAAAGCAGGCACCTATTCTTAAGGGTGCTTTAAAGTATCTATGGAAGAAACTAGGTGGCGGCGAAGAGAATGACTTAGGTTTATTTGACAAGCTCATGGCCGGCATATCTGCTATTGAAGTAAACATCGTTAATCCTAACCCTAATCCCCTAGCACCAGTAGAAGAACCCAATATATTAAATAGAATCAGAAAGAATCTATCTCCTAACAAGGTTGAAGAAGATATAGCCAAAGAAGAACCCTCACAAGAGGAAATCCAAGCCAAAGAAACCAATCTATTTATACGAAGATGGAACCCATTAGAGTTCGGTTTTGACTACAAAGTAGACCGCGCATGTGATAGGAAATGGAATTATAAAATCATACGAAAGACCTATGCTGAAGCTATAGCTGAGTTTCCAGAACTTGATGGTAAGGTTACAGCACAAGAAAAGATAGAGTTTTCAGCTCATATTGAAGAGAGAATGAAAAAGACCGTGATTTTCTATCAAGTTGAGCATAGAAAGAAGAATAATGTTTATGAGGTGTTTTTACTCGCTAAAGGCTATAAAGAGAAGTCTCTTTACAGATTTGACCGGCCTTACACTACTAATGGATTTAACCTTAAAATAGGCATGTTAGATGATTATGGAGTGCCTTATCCTATCTCAAGGGCACAGTTAAACAAGACCACTCAAGATGATATAAATAGCTACTTGACGTTTAAAATGCAAAATGCTGAGAGGAACATACCTAAAAGGTGGTACAACAAGAATAAAGTCACAGATACCGAATTAGAAATCTTGAATAACAAAGAAGTCATGGGAAATGTCGGTGTGGATGGTGGGGGAGAGAACATAGGTATAGTCCCACAGTCAGCAGTGAGTAAGGATGATAATGAGTTATACGGTATCCTAGACACAACCAAGCGTAAACTCTGGGGAGTGTCCGGTGAGCGCCTGCAAGTGGGTACTTCACCTGAGTTCGCAGAAGAGCTAAAAATACAGGAAAGAGGCTTCCAGGCACGCCAAATCGCCTCACAGAAGGGCCTACGGCATCATTTAAGGGCACAAATCGAGACTTTAAAGGATATAGTCGTTCAATTATGGGATGATCCTATGTGGGTCAAGATCACAGGTTCACCCAAGCCTGAGTGGTATCAGCCACAGATGAATCCTGATGGTTCGGTGGCTAATCCTTTGAGTGAGATACTATCGTTAGATTATGAGATAGACATAGATGTCACTACCGCGCTGAGACCAAATAAAGAGTTCAGGAAGAAAGAAACGATTGAGTACCTTACGTGGCTTATACAGACTGCTTATCCAACAGTATTACTGCCACAAGGCTTTTCAATCAATCCTGAAGAAATCAAGAAGAGCGCCAAAGAATATGGTTTTTCACCTGAGAATTTGATAATTAAACTTCAACCCCAGGATGTTCCAGGATTAGCCGCAACAGGAGAGATAGCTCCTCCAGGAGGGCAAGTACAATGAAATGGCAAGATAAGTTTAACTTAGATAAAGCAGGCTTTACTTCAAAACACAGGCAGGCTAGAAAGCCTTATTACACAGAAGTCTTACATGGTAAGCATAATCTTAAAGGCATTGTATACGAAATTAATACAAACGATTTCTTTAAACTTGTGAATCTTGAAATCCCTGTTAATGAGGATGTATTGAATAACGTAACAATCCAATATAATAATAAAGATTTCATTTGGAATCTTCCTTACTACGATATAAATAACAATTCAATTAAAGGGCTTCATAGGGCTTGTGTATGTAAGCGTAAGAAGATGACCAAAATACCCATATTACTTGTGGGAGTAGATGAGAAGCAGATAAAGGACTTCTTGAAGGATAAGAAGATAAAGGCGAAATGCGTAACCATGGCGGAATAGCTGAGATTTTAAGATGTAAGCAAATGCCTGGTATCACAGGAACAAGAGACCAATTTGGTATAGGCAGGAACTTTTATCACGAAGGAAAAGAGATAACCACTCACAGGGAGTGGGATAAGGCTGGATACGTGGATGCTCATAGTGATCCGGCTTTAAATCATGACACGAAAGAGATGATGAAGGAAAAAACAGCACGAAGGAAAAGGGAGGGAACTTATGAAAATAGAAGTCGTTTGCTTAACGGATTATTTGCCAAAAGTCCAGGAGGAAACAATAAGAAAACAGCAGGAAGCGGAAAGTAAAGGAAAACCATTTAGTTTTGGTCGTAGAGAAGAAACAAAAGCTGTTTTACATGAGATATATAAGAACGATGTATTAGGCGTTGTTCAGAGGCATGGTGAGTATTATTTCGTTATCCAGAAAGGAAAATAATAATGCCTGTAGAACTAGAGCGGAAGTTAAAAAAACTCGCAGTAAAAAAAGGCTTTAAGGGAAAGCGCAAATGCTGATAATCAAACAGGTTCAAATAGAGTGTTTTTTACTGAGGAATAATTATACAATTGTAAACCGTAGCAGGCAAGTTTACAACTGTCAACTCCAGCCTGCCTAAAAAAAGGAGTATGTTATGCCAGAGCCTAAAGAAGGGCAGACAGCGGTTATGGGGGATAGTGAAGTTGTAGATAATGCCCTCGACGCTTATGAAGCCGGGACATTAGGTCAGCCATCAGGTAGCTCGCCTGAAAAAGAGACTGAAGGTGTAGAAACTGAGGAATCTGAGGGTGCTGTCGCCGAACAGCCAAAAACGGCCGAAGAAAAACCCGAAGAAACTGAAGAGGAGACGCCTGAGAAGGAAGATGATGATCCGCGAACTCAAATGTATCGCAAGGCTCACAACGAGCTTAAAGCGAAATATGACAAGGAAATAGCGGAGATCAAAAGTTCACTTCCTTCCAAAGAGACAATGGAGGAACTGAGGGCTGTCCAAAGTTCCCCTGAGTACATCCAGTTAAAAGGTAAACACGATGGACTTACTCAGGAAGCAATCGATAAACGATTAAGAGATGCTGGACATACAGTCCCCGAAAGACCAGTAAACGACGTTGAACTTGTTATCGGTAAGTTAGGTTTGGATAATAAGACCTTGACTGAACAGGACAGGGCTTATATAACCGATCAGACCAAGATAGCAAGGGTTATGGTTGAGCACATCTTAGGGAATAAACTCCCTGCTACGCTCAAACCATTACAAGAGCAAGTCTTTTCACATGAGAGGGAACGTCAAGGCGCTCAACTGCATGAGAAGATGCAGTCTGAACTTGCCCAAGATAAGGGCACAGATGGTAGGCCGATCCTCGATTATGCAAAAGATATAGCTCCTGAGTTAAGTAAATGGATAGATGAAGAGAAAGCTAAAAATCCTGACTTAACTCAAGATGACGTTTATAAGTATTTCGGAGAACTAAAGCATCGGCTTACCGTTGAACGATTGCAAGGTAAAAAACGTAAAGCCGCAAGGGATGAGAAAAAGGGTAATCTACGTTCTGAGACTAAGACGACACCTGTTGATATGACAAAGCTACCGAAAAAGACAGGCAATCATAGTCAAGACATGGATGCCCTTATGGACTTCTATAAAATCTCTTGAGGCATTAGGAGTAAGCGATGCCAACCAACATAAGTTATGCAACGCAGATTACGGGCGCGCCATCGCTGGAGACATTAGTCCTTCATATCCTCCCTCACCAGACCGCACACGGGGACGGTATAATAAACGTAAACGGTCTCACCGCAGCACTAAACGCCAAAGGAACGACTGAAGTAATAGATGGTGGATTAGAGCCGTGGGCCGGTATTATGTATGCCGAATCCTCGAATGCCAAATGGCAGGGCAGGGATGAAGAGATGAATGCTACCACCCAAGACCCTAATAGAAGGCTTCGTTGGCAGTGGGCTATATTTACCAATAGTATAGTCTTGAACAAGCTCGATAAAGCCATGAACAAGGGTAGGGCTAACATTAAGCCGTTACTTGAATCTCTGAGGAGACAGGCAACGTCTACCAATGAAAACCAGTTTAACTCTGGTCTTTGGAAGGCGTCACCTGCATCTACTGAAATAAACTCCATTCCGAGCTTCATTTCAACGACCCCTACAACTGGTTCTATTGGTGGCCTTACAAGGTCAGGTGGTGCATATCTCCAGAATGGAACTTATACGACTTCAGTAACAGATTTAGGTTCTGAAGCAGGTATAGGTGCTTTGATGGAAGCCCAATCGTTAAACCAAATCGGTACAAGTGTGGCGGATATAGTTGTGGCTTCAGTACCAAGATGGTCGTCATTAGCGTCATTTTTGACAGCTAATATGAGGTATCGACCGTCTGATAAGTTAGCACAACTCAAAATACCGTCAATCAACTTAGGATTCGCAGATGTCGTGTCAGAGAACACATCCGTATTAGGCGGAGCGAATACGATAAATGTATCAAGAGTTTATCTTATTAACTCCAAATTCATGTGGATAAAGGTTCTCAAGGACATGGCAGGTAATTGGGAAGTAAATTGGGAACGAGTTAACAAATCACTAAACATGGCGCTATATTACACATGGGCCGGGCAGTTAGTTACTAACCTGCCTAGAGCACACGTTGTAATGACGTCTGTAACCGGATAAGGAGGAGACAATGAGAAAATTATTCATTACGCTCGTTGCTGTCCTTTTTATGACCGGGACAGCGTATGCCATTAACCCGCAAGGCCCAGGCACAGGTGACTTAATGGGTCAGGGTAAGGCTAACTGGGAAGCTCATAAGACATTCCGTCTTGTGAGGCTAATTCCTGGTGAGAATTACTCAGGCGCTATTGTAACCGATCCGATAAACTATAATGTCTCTGCTGGTTCAGTAATGATCTGGTGGACAGGCACTTCTGGTTCGGATGGTGTAACAGTAGCTCCTAGTGCAAGGGTAACGCTTGATTCACGCGTAGCTGGTGTTCTGGTTAATAACACAGTGATCTCATCTGAGTCTACTCGCAACATGCAGTATGCAACAGATGATTACGGTTATTCTAACTGGGGCTATGTCCAGACCTATGGAAAGATATACACTATCATAGGTGCTGCGGTTTCAGCAGGTGATCTACTTGGAACTGCATTCGCTGTAACAGGTGGAGCAGCTCCTTGGGATATCTTAAACGCGTCAAGCACTACGGGTAAAGCCACAGCAGGCCCAGCCGATCCCGCAAGGTGCGGTATTCTCGGTGTAGCATTGGAAGCTGATGCAGGGTATTCTAGTGGTGATTATGTTAATGTTATCGTAAAATGTGAATAAACATACTTGAGGCTGTTTGTTCATCGCATTTTTGGGGGGTTTGGCGAATTAAACCCTCCATCAATTTTATGAAAAAATTAATTGTATTCATAGCATTATTTTTTGTCACAACTATAGCTTTCTGCGATAGCGTCGAGATTATTTTTGATTGCTACCCAAAGGAGATACAAGAAGGTTTTGCTAAAAGAGGATATAAGGTTGACCTTTCGGCTAATGATAGGACTGATGGTTCATGGGGATTTGTCGAATCGAAAGGATCACATTATTATATACATACATACTTTCCGATAGAACCAGAAGAATTTAGTATGATAACAGAAGTAGTTTGGGAGGCAACTACATTTTCCTCTTTATCAAGGAGACAATATGAGTAAAACAAGTGTGGATGTTTTTTTAAACGAATGCCAATTAGAGATTGATTACAGTATTACAGATACTGACTTAGATACACTCACTTTATCACTTACAAACAAAGCTATAAAGCGTGTTAAAAGTCTGCTTAAAGACTTTGGTTTTATAGATGATATTAGAGCTGGCGCGAATTTCGTAACAATAGAAGATCAGGAATACAGAGATATTGGCATAGCTGTAGTTGTGGGTGATACGTCTAGTTTTACAGGCATAGCTAATGATAAGTTAAAAGTTACAATAGACAGCACAGACTATGATGATATTGACATATCAGCTTCCACTTCTATAGCAGACCTTGTGACAGCAATAAACGCCGCTACAAGCGGCACAGAAGCCTCAGAAACCACAGATGGATACCTACAAATAACTTCTACCACTTCAGGTTCAACTTCAAATGTAACCGTAGCGGATGGGACGAATACCGGCCAGACTGTAGTAGGGGATATATTTGACGCTGAAGCTCGTAGGACTTCAACCGGCATAGATGATTTGGACAAGATTATTACTTTAACTGAACGTGTAAATGACAGACGTATACCATTATTTTCATGGGATGTATTTAGAGGTTTTTATACCGATCCAACAGCTTCAAGCTCTCAAGTACCTGATGCTGCTACACAACACCGAAATAGGATATACTTTGGGCCGAGACCAAGCCAATCAATTCTTATATATATGGACTATTATAAGTTGTTTGCTGATGTTGCAGCAGGCGGGACTATGCCGTTTGAGGATAAATATGATATTCTTTTAGCCGCTATGGTTAAACTTGATTTAATAAGATTTTTAGACAATACAAACGCCATAGCAATAGCAGATTATAAACAAGAAATCAAAGGACTTACACATGATCTTATAACGGCTGCTAGTCGTCCTTACTCACGACAGGCTTCTTCCAGGCGCGAGGAGTCACCCTATATCAGACCGAGGGCAAGATGAGGTTTAAAATACCAAGATTGATATTGCCTAAGATGCGCCTTCCTTATGTCAATGTCGCAGTAGATACCCCCAAAATACTCCGTTTACTTATAGCATCATTTATGTTTGCTACGATATTTCAATTATACGGGCAAGAACCGCGCATATCCCAGCAAATGATATTTAATCTTGGTGTTATGGCTCTATTTACGTTAATAATAGATAATATCTGGGTGATGTTATTTTCAGCATGGACTTTGATATTATTTGGTTTATATAGGTGTCAATTTGGTCAGATTTATGCCGCTAATATATTTTCCGGTATGATACTTTATTATCTTACTAAATTATCATTTAAAAAAGAACATATTGATTTCTATATTAAGATATTCTTGTGGTTTGTGTTCCTTAACTTGTCGTATTGTATACTTCAGGTTACGGGAAAAGATTACATATTTTCAAATGCTGTTACATCAGTCGGCAAATTTGCTTTGGTTCAGAATACCCATCCAGGTGGATTTATGTTGAATGAGGCATGGATGGGTATGTTAATAGTAATAGCTATTCCTTTAATTGCTACTCGCAGAAGTATATGGCTTGGAGCTTTGATGTTCATACCTTTATTTATAGCTAGATCGTTTACGAATACGATCGCTGCGGGTGTGGTTTTTTTGTTTATTTTATTTTTCAGGGTTAAAAGATGGGTATTTTTTGTTGTCTTAATAGGTTGTATTTTAGCTTGTCTTGCTTATTATTTTCATATAGATAAGCCTGGATTTGAGAGGTTTGATGTATGGTTAAAAACAATAAACTGTTTGAATGTCCATCCTTTTATAGGATGGGGGCTTGATTCTTTCAGAAGGAATGATCTACCACATAAGAACTTTATATTTGCTATGGGCGCACCTGATGGAGCTGGCGCGGCCTTATGGGATAACCCTCATAACTTGTATATATCTATGGCATTTGAGTTCGGTATTATTGGTTTGATTATATTCTTTGGCTATTTAAGGCAATTAACTCTATGGTTTAAAAGGGCTATAAAAGAGCCTAATACTCTAGGTTTAGCTGGGGTTGTAGTTGCGGTGTTGTTTATAAGCATAGGGAATTTCCCAATGTTCCTTTCAAGATTTGTCGTTTTTATCATACCACTTTGCGCCCTCTTAGAGGTGCAACTTACAGAATAGGAGAAGATCATGAAACAGGAAGTATTGAATAAGATTAAGTTTGTATCGGATAAGTTTGTAGAAGGACTTAAAGACGTTGAAAATATTTTAAAAAAAGAGATAAAGAACTATGAAAACTTTAATACCGCTATACAGAAAGAACGGCAGGAATTAAGAGATTTAACAGATGAAAACGAGAATAAGCTGAAAGACCGTTATGCCGAAATCTACGATCAAAAGAATGAACTCCAAAAATCCCAGGATAAGACACAAAGAGAGTTCGAGAAATTTGAAGCACTTAAATCTGACGTTGAAAAGTTAAAGAAGAAAGCCGAAAAGCATTTAGAAGGCGCTAAGATAGAACAGGAAAAACAGGAGGAAAAAAGTCGTAAGTTATCCGAGAAAATTACTGCACATGATAATAAATTGAAATTGCTCAAAAAAGACGAAGATAGTCTAAACACTCGTAAAGCTGAACTTGACGATAGGCAACACAGGCTTGATCTAAGGGATAAGTCATTGGATAACAGGGAAATGAGGGTATCTGAACGAGAGAATAAATTAAACGAAGAACAGTTAAACGTGCAGATCAAAGAAAAAAGTGTAAAGTTAGAAAAGAAAAGATTAAAGGCTAAATAATGGCTGGAGATGGGGACAATAGGAGTGTAGAGGAGTTTTTTAACGATTTAGCCTCTGAACAAAACGGCACTAAGAGGGATTTACGGGTTCGTAATGTCCTTCAACCTTTGGAAGGGTATCATATCTCAGACCAGGAACTCGGAACTACATCTTATTACGGATATTTGAATGCGGACGGTGCGTGGTTTATTCGTAGAAGTGTAATATCAAGCAGTGAGACTACTCATACTTACGCGGCTGGTTCAAGTGGTTATGACTGGGCCAATCGTGTAGCGGAGTCGTATAATTCGTTTTCTGCGACATTTTAATATATGACAATGTTAAATAAAAAACACACATTAGAGTCAAAGAAAAAAATGAGTATATCTTCAAAAGGTAAAAAACCTTGGAATAAGGGTATTAAAACGGGTTACGCCCATTGGCATGGTAAAAAAAGGAGTCAAGAAACAATAGAAAAAATAAGAGCAGCTAAAAAAAGAAACAATGAAGCTCCAAATAAGGAATTTTGGTTTAAGAAAAATCATATTCCTTGGAACAAAGGAACCAAAGGAGTAATGAAAGCATGGAATAAAAAATACCCTGATTTTTGGACTTGCCCTATTTGCAATACTGAATTTCCTAATAAAACAGGACATAATAGAAAATATTGTTCCAAAAAATGTATGGCTATAGCTCAAAAGAAAAAAGTAATTAAAGGTGGACAGTTTAAAAACGGTAAAGAACATCCTCTTTGGAAAGGTGGAATAAGTAAAAAACCCTATCCCTTTGGATGGACTAAAATGTTAAAAGAGTCCATTAGACAACGAGATAATTATAAATGCCAAATATGTGGTACTCCTGAAATAGAATGTTTAAAAAAATTGCATATTCATCATATTGATAAGGATAAAAATAATTTGAATCCAGAAAATTTAATAACTTTGTGTATTAAATGTCATACTAAAATTACTTGGAATAAGATATGGTTAAAAAATATTTAGCACTACTTTTTAGCTTATTACTGGTAGTTTCACCTGCGTATGCTGTTTTACAGCCTACTCTAATAGACTTAGATAGGGCTGTATCTATCGAAGAAGAGGATGGCTCGCCTTCTTCGTTAGATACGTTTAAAGTATTTGTTACAAATGATATGATGACTGTCTATGGAGTAAATGTTTCCTTAGACATGATGACCACATCTCAAGTAGGTAGTAATTTTTTAAGATTAGATACTTCCAATGACCCCTTAACAGCAGAATTAGACATACAAAGCAGTCTTGCCTTAGATGGAACTACTTTCTTGCATACAACAGGTAATTTGAGTATTAGTGTAGGGCCAAATGCCGGGGATTCTCTCACCACGGGGACTAACAACACTTTAGTAGGTGAAAATGCCGGGGATTCCATAACTACAGCGACCAACAATACTATAATAGGTTCTGACTCAGGCAAGGCTCTTGTAGATACTTCGGACAACTTCAATACATTTATAGGTTCTCAAATAGCACAGATAGCTGTTGGCGCAGACAGTAATACTGCTGTAGGCTATAATGTATTCAACTCTCTTACCATAGGAGATGATAACGTAGCAGTAGGCTACCGTGCGGGCTATGATTTAACAGAAGGTGCCGGTAATGTTTTTATCGGTACATCAGTCGGTCAGAATACCACTACTGGCTCCCAAAATACTTTTGTGGGTTTAAGTTCAGGAGATACGAATACCACTGGCTCTGACCATACTTTTATAGGCTATAGGGCGGGTCTTTCAAATACAAGCGGAACTAGTAATACCTATCTTGGTTCTTACGCAGGAGAATCAGGAACTACTGGTGCTAATAACACTTGTGTAGGTTATGGTGCTGGCGACGATATGACAACAGGATCTCAGAATACTCTCATTGGCAGCGGAACAGGATATTATGTTGCTGGCAGTGATGATAACACGCTTGTAGGTTATAACGCTGGAAATGCAGTAACAGGGGCAGGAAACATTTGCATAGGAAACAATGCGGGAGCAAGTGAGACAGGCTCTAACACACTTTATATTGCTAATGACGATAATTTTGCTTCTACTATTTTGTATGGTGAAATTGATAATCAGTATGCACGATTTAATGCGGCTATTGATGTAGTGGATACTGGAGATTTAGGATCAGAAGTCTTGTCTGAGACAGATTTTGCCACTCATGCTAAATGGGATGTAGTTGGTGATTGGGACGACACAAGCGGTTATGGCGAATATGCACACTCAGGGGGTTCAGGGACATTAACACAAACCTCTGCAAATTTCGCCGCTGCCGCTGTCGGAGATAGCTGGTATGCGTTTACATACACTATCAGTAATGGTACCATGCCGCCTGGTACTACGATAACCACAGCTTTTGCCGCAACTGCTAAAACTCTTGTTACAACTGATGGCACACACACCATTTATTTTAAAACTGCCGCCTCTCCAGGTAATTTTATATTATCAACTACTTCTTTTACTGGTGGGCAAACATTTAGAATAGATGATGTTTCACTGAAGTTGGTAAATTGGGGAGATATTGTAGCAGGCACAGTAACAGCCGAACAGCTTACCTCAACTGATGACGCTACCGTAACCGATACTCTTACAGCCGCCGTAGTAGATACTCCTCTTATTCAGGACGCCGCCACGATACACATTAGACCTTCGGGTGATAACGATGACTATATAACCTTCAAGACCGATACCAATATATCTTATATAGGCAGAGATGATGACGACGATTTAATGAAACTGGAAGCGAATACTCTTACAGTGGCGGGAACGGTTGCGGGAACTACGATAACAGGAGCCAATGTAACCTCTGGTGCAGATCCAGGACATACGCATACAGGAGCTTCCATCTCAGGTGTAGACATATCAGATGATACTAACTTAGCAGGAGGCACGAACTGTACTTTATCTGATGACACTCTTAACGTAGATGATGCTTTTCTTGTTAATGACGCAAATGACACCACTACAGGTATTGTTACAACTAATGGTGTAATAATAACTGACGACAATGCTTTACAGATAGGAGATACAACCGATTCTAAGTTTGTATGGGAAACTACAGGTATTGATAATCTTCAGTTAGGTTTAGGTTTAGCAAGTGACTCTTATTCTGGTTACTTCTCTATACTAGACTTAGCAGACTTAGGTAATGCTAATCGTTCTCCAAGCTTCAATTCTGCTGACCCAAAGCTTAGACTATATTCAAGTGACGCAACACAGGCTAATGACTATTTGGAGTTCATGCATAATCAAACAGATGCTTGGATAATATGTGGAACAGGCAAGATCAACTTCTCTGATGAAAACCTTTGGACTACGGGAAATATGGTGGTAGATTCAGACTCCAATAAGTTCTATGTAGGTGCTGCTCAAGATGGGTCTATTTACTATGATGGTAGTGATATGGTAATAGACCCTCAAGAAGTAGGTTCGGGGGATTTGATAATAAATAATGGTAACGTTGGTATAGGGACAACGACGCCTCAAAGCCCGCTTTCTACAATTGTGACAGGCGATACTGGAATCGAACTTGGCACAACTACAGGTGACGCACGTATTTTGTCTTATGACCGCGTTGCCAGTTCTTATCAGCCGATGCGAATTAGTACATCAGAATTAAAAATTGCAATGTCTGATACCGTTAAAGTAACTGTTGATAACGATGGCAACGTCGGCATAGGAACAGCAACCCCCGCCACCACATTAGATGTTAATGGTGATATTACATTAGGAGATGATGACTGGATAGGGATAGCTTCTCCAAATAACGCAAGGATAATCTTCGACTCTACGCCAGCTCCTGACAATATAGACTTTGCTGATTGTAATTTGAGAATAAACAGTAACAATAAATTTGTTATGGGAGGCCCTGACGGGACGGCTGTTATTGCCAACTTATACAATAGTGCTGGGGATTTATACTTCGAAGGGGATGGCACAAGGGATGTCAAGTTCGGTTCTGTTACAAACGGAGTAAATGCATTTTTTTGGAACTTCTATAATCATGTAGGAATAGGAGATGTAACCCCTGATAAAGCCTTAGAAATTTTAGATACTGATGTGCAATTAAGATTAACGCATACGGATGGCGTAGACGATTGTGATTTTGAAGTAGACACAAATGGTCTTCTTACAATTACTCCAAGCGGTAATGATATAAGTTTAGCCAATGCCGCAGCGAACATTCAAATAGCAGGAGCTGACCCCAAGAAATCTGTCTTCGTTCCTGCAACAGCTATGTGGCCATCTACAACAAATGGATGTTCAGCTATTACCAAAACAGAACTCGGCACGAATGATGTGGATATACAGACTCTTGACTTTGCCACAGGTGCGGATGAGTATGCCCAATTCTCTTTGATAATGCCTAAAAATTGGGATGCAGGAACTATTACATATCATGTAGACTGGACAGCAGCAAGCGGTTCGGGAACTGTAGCATGGGACTTACAGGGCAGGTCATACGCTGACAGCGATGCCTTAGACCAGGCATGGGGGACTGCTGGGGAAGCGTTGGATACCCTGATAACCGCAAACGATCTGCACGAATCGCCTGAAAGCGGTGCAGTAACATTAGCAGGAACACCAGCGGCAGGGGAATATGTTCATTTCAGAATGGGCAGAGATGTATCGCAGGATAATTTGGGTGTGGATGCAAGGTTTATAGGCGTAAGAATCGAATACGGGATAAGCCAGTATAATGACACTTAATATGAAACCATTATTAGTATCAGGCATGGGTAGGACAGGAACGACTATAACAGCAAGGCTTTTGGACAGCCACCCTGCAATACACATGACCGTAGAAAAAAGGATAATCCGTACCATGCTCGCATATCTTAGAGACCTTGATATGCACAGCACCCGATTAGGTAAAACTAAACCTGAGAAATATTCTTATACAGCTGAAACGGTTGATGAGTGGCTTGCTATCAGGAAGGCTATTGCAGCTGGACTTAGAAAGTCTCTTGAATGTGTGTATTTTAAGAAGGGTATACAGTATTTTGGAGATAAGCATTATTCATATATGAAGGAGATAAATTTCCTCCCCATACTGTTACCTAACTTTAAGATGGTTATTACTAAGCGGGATAAGGGGGAGATAATAAAATCCTTACTGCGCCAACATTGGTTTCATGGGGATTTAGGTAAGATAAGTGTTGAGATAGACAGGGTTAATTCATTCATTGAATATGTAAAGGATAGACCTAATATACACATCCTTACACTTGAGAAGTTAAGGTCTAAGCCTAAAAAGATGGCAAAGGAGCTGGCGGATTTTCTGGAGTTACAGGACAAGTTTGACACAAAGCTTATAAAGGGGGCTAAATGAAGTACTGCATGTTCGATAAGACTAGGGAATGTAACGAGACTTGTGTTGCTTATACTATAAACACCCAGGAGAAGGATGGGACGAAGTATAAAGTCCCTTTCTGTAGGCGGGCTAAAGTCAGGATAGGTGAACGTGAAAAAGCATAAATATCCCTTAGTAACGATAGTATCTCTATTCTCAGGACGCTTTGGGTGTCTCAGCCACTATCTCTATGGCTTAGAGAACCTGGACTATCCTAAAGATCGCCTTAGAATAGTCTGGTATTGCGGCGGCCATGAGGCGTTCTTTAATACGCTTGAATTATGTGGCAAGGCTTTAAAAGGATATGACGATGTGATAATAAAATATGATGATTCCATCCCTATGTCTCCGCTGGCTTTTTCAGAGATAAAGCCTAAAGATTCGGAGGAAAAAAGGGCCACGAATTATATCCTGCAACTCAATACCATAGCGGCCATGTATAACGCCGCTTGGCAATATGTAAAGACAGATTATGTATTCTCAGTAGAAGATGACATCCTTCTTCCTGCCCACACGCTAAAGAGGTTTGTAGGCATTATAGATGAGCGCCCGAAGGCGGCAGAGGTAATAGGTTCTATCATGTGTAGACACTTTAGAAACGTTATAGGCCTTTGGGACTTACGGGAAGTACCTATATTGGATAAGAACGGAAGAATCAAGATGACGAAAGCTATACAACCCTTTTCTAAGCCGTGGGGGGTACAGAAGATAGCAGGGGGAAATTTAGGGGTAACTTTGTTTAAGCGGTCCCGATGCCCTAAAGTCTTAAAGAAGAAGCTTCCTTTTAGAGCTACAGTAAAACACAAAGACATGAACAAACCCTACGGAGTAGACATACTGGTTAGTTTGGATATCATAAAAGCAGGAAAGGAAGTATATGGGGACTTCGAAACGAGGCCGTATCACATCGACTCGCAGGGGAACTGCGGCTAAGAAGATAGCTATTACGGCTGCATTTGCTATGAGGATGATTGTTAGTGAATATGCTACGGCAACTCCGAGTTTAAAAGTGAATTACAAACCGAAAAATAAGGATAAAGTAGCTGCGAGAATTTTGAAGAATATACATAGAAAAATAGTATTTGAGAAGGATGATGTGTCACTAGCTTACGGACCGCCTTATAGCAAACCGTTTTTCTTTGGATAGGAGGAAGTATGAAGAAAGCAGTATGTCTATTGGCAATAATGTTAATCACAGGCCAGGCACTAGCAGCAGAGATAACTTTTACTATACCTGATGCTAAGTTATCAAGAGTAATAGCTGCCATGAAGGGTATCTACCCAATCCCCGATGCAGACCAGGATGGACAACCAGATTTCACAGATAAACAATGGGCTAAAGAAGCCTTGCGTAGGTGGATAATACACACAGTAGCTCGTTATGAACAAGCTACAGCAAGACAAGCAGTTTCCTATACACCAGATGATACAATAGCGGAGTAAATTAATGGCTATAAAATATAAACACTATCATTTCGCAGATCGTATAAATCGTAGACTTCCGCGTAATGAAGGAGATTATAATTCTCCTATGGAACGCGAGAACTGGTTATCCCGTAATCGGGTGTTAAAATATCCTAGAGGAACAGAGAGATTAAAATATTATTCGGCTTTCACTTTTGATACTTATACTAAATTCCTTTTACATTTTCAGGATACTTTTAAAGACGAACTAGGGGCTACTCCTACAGTCTTTGAAGATGCCGTAATACAGACTACAGATGGTGTATTCGGTTCAAGTTGTGGTCTTTTTGATGGTACAGGAGATTATGTATCATATCCTGATAGTGCTGATTATTATTTTGGAACAGGGGATTTTGAGATTGATTTTAGAGTTAAGTTTTCCGATCTTACAAATGCACAAGTAATCATAGGCCAGTATGAAGGTGCAGATGATAATTGGTATATAGAAAAAGGCACTAATGCTGGCGGTAATAAGTGGAAGATACGCTTTGAAGATGGTGGAGTTGTTAAAGGTGAATATGTAATGACATCAGCCTGGGTTAACGCACAGACAGATGTATGGTTCCATGTTAAAATAAACAGATCAACTACTGGTTGTAACTTATTTATTAAGGGTGTAGCTCAAACCTTAACCGAAACCACGGCTTTTGGAGCAAATGACGTAGGTAATATAGCAGCAGCCCTTATAATAGGGCAACAGAACTCCACTAATTATTTAAACGGCAAATTGGATGAATTGCGTATATCAAAGGGCATAGCGCGTCATACAGCAGCCTTTACGCCTCCTACAGAGCCTTATGCGCCCGATACCGGCACAAATCCTCTTACAAGCATAGTTACATGGGAAGGTAGATACTATACTGATGAAACAGGTCAGAAATCCCCCCGAACATTCTGCTATACACAAGATGGTAGATTATTCATAGTAGATGATGTAAACAAGATAATGCGGGAAGTAAAGGCGGGGCTTAACCAAAGTGCTTATCCTAAGAGCTGGATGATAAAAACAGGCGAACAGTATTATTTATATTTAGTAGATGGTAGAGACCTTTACAAGTTTGATGGGAATAATGATAATAGATTTGATAAAATAACTGTAAATGACTCCGAAGGAAATCCTGTAAACCCGATAGATTTGATTGAGCATAAAGATAGGCTTTTTTTAATATCAGCGAATTTCTTATTTGTATCGGCTAATCAAGATTTTGATACATTTGATAGTGCCACAGATTCAATTCAATTAATAGTTGGTTCTGGTAAGGGTGAGAATGTGGCTTTAGGAACGATTATAGATAGGTTGTTTATACGGACAACTGAAGGAACTTTTGCTTTAATAGGAGATCTTATATCAGCTTTGGCTGTTACGTTTGAGATTGAAAAAGTAGACGATATAAAATCTGTTCCTGGCAGATCAGGTTTTAGGGTAGAACAAGCCTTAGTATTCTTAGGAACCGATGCTGGTATGCATACTCAAATAGAATTGTATGCCTTTAACGGGCATAATTCTAAGATGTTAAGCTATGATGAAAATTTATCTAATATTATAAATCCAACTTTAGAGATGCTTAGAAAAGCAAGTTCTACTTATGAGGATGGATATTATAAATTATCTTTTGTTGAAACCGGACAAAGTATTCCGAGATTGGAGGTCTGGTGGGACAGTTTAGAAGTGAAATGCGAGTTTGTAAGGGGAAGAAACGTGTCGTGCTATCTATCTCATATAGACGAGACGAAAGAAGATTACTTTATGCAAATGGGAAGAAGCGACATTCCGGCTATCGTATGGGCAGAGAGAGGTTTAACATTTGATGGACAACCGATCATAACTAAATTAATAACACGGGATATTACACCGATTAAGGGTATGAATGTAAGGTTTAATGCGCTATTCCCTGAATTTGAACCTACAGGACAGCGTAGTTTGATATTCGCTTATTTTTTAAATGGCAGGCAAGGGGTGGTGTATCAATTTCCTAAGAATGTGTTTCCGGGAGATGTGAAGGCTGAATTTACTCAAAGTCTACGAGGAGAATTTGATATTGAGGCTAATTATACCTATCCAGAAGGTTCAATGGTTTTCCAAAATCAATCGCAATTTATGGATAGAATAAGACCTAAAATAAGGTATTCTCGCGGACAAAGTATTTCATTTATTATGATAGACAGCACATATGAAATGAGAGCGAGGTTTCGTGGCTTAATGCTCGGATTTATTCCAAAAACGGTAGTTAAGGGGAGGATAGTCGGACAATGAGAAAAATATCTATAATTTTAATACTTATGTTCGGATTGGTTGCAAATTCTTACGCAGGACTTGTTTCTGTGGATGCCATAGTTTCTCAGGATGATATGACTGTTACATGGCATAATGACATGGTAACTACATTTTCAAATGCTTTAAATTCCATTGATGGAACTTTAATAAGAAGTCGAACTATATCTTCCGATTCACTTACGCGCAATGCTGATCCTGTTTTGCGTTGGAACGATACCTTCAATTCATTCGTAATTACAGGGCTTTTACCTCCGACTTCAGCATCTCTAACTTCAACCACAACTTCAGGTAGAGCTATTATAGATGGCTATTATGTTGAGAAAGATGCTACAGCACATACTTACACGGCTTCTAAGGACACGTATTTAGACCTATCAAAAACAGGTGTTTACACTTATACTGCGGTCGCTAATGGTGCGGCAGAGCCAGCTACGACAGCTGATTCTATACGCCTTGCTAAAGTCGTAACTGATGGAACTACGGTATCAAGTGTAGTGGATTTGAGGACAACATCGGTTGAATTGGCTAATAAAGACGATCATTACCTTTTTGGCATGAATGTTATAGCGGTATCTCCAGATTGTTATGTGGCGGGGTTAATCACTATAGATGCCGGAGTATGCTATGTAGGGACAACGAGGATAGAAAAGACCGTTTCAACTACCTTAGACACAGGAACGGCTAATGACTGGCATGATGGGATGGCAGATGCCGGGGCAGACACTTGGTGGTGGATAGGAGTTGATACAGATGGGAATATTAAGCTCTTAGGCGCAAATCCCCCTGATGTATCTGATACGGACGGAAATACGGCTGGAGATAAACTTTATTGGTATGACTCTGTAAACGAAAAATATTGGAGGGTTATAGGGGTATTTAAAACTAACAGTTCATCTATTGTTTCATGGGATTTCTGGCAGGATGGACGGACAATCTGGTATCGCATACCCCATCCTTTCGCTTTGGGAACTTCAACCACATGGGCAGAAGCCGATATATCTAACTTAGTTCCACCTTTCTCAGAAGCTGTAAATGTTATGGTAAGCAATAATAATGCTGGTGATTTTGTATCTATAAGGTCAAATATGAATCAAGAATCTTCTGGTTCGGCACAGACTAAAAGACACCTTGTTGATATAGTAGAAGCCAATAGGAATACGGCTATGTCAGTTGGTTGGATATTTGTTTCAAGTGATAGTAATTCACCCGGTATAGATTATAGGACTGATGGTGGGAATACAGCTGTAGGTTGGATGGAAGCATACACATTAAAATTCAGATAAGGAGGATTTATGAGAAAAATAGTTATTGTACTAAATTTAGTCCTACTTCTAACAGGTACTTGTTTTGCCAAAGAATGTATAGTAAATAAGAACACCAAAATCGTTAGATCGTGGACATCAGGCAGATATATAGGAACCCCTGCTATGTCGGTAGATGAGGAGTTAAAGATCTTTAAGACTAATCCCGCGGCTGATAAAAGAGTATTAAAATATGAAAATGGAGATATAGTCGTAACTGAAGATGAAATTCCACAAGAAATAGATGGTAAAGCAAAGGTATTGGATTTGCTCGACGATGAAGATGTAAAAGAGAAAATTAAAAAAATAAAGAATAATCCATAATGCAAAAAGACCCTAGAAAGCTCCCAGAAGATAAGAGGGATTTAGATTCAGCGATGGATTGGATATATCGTAATGCGCTTGGAAATATTATAGAAGCAAGTGCTACACCAACATCTGCTACTATGAAAGCAGGACAATTCTATTATTATTCGTCTAAAATTTATTATAAAACTAATAAAGGAACGGCATTTTCAATAGATGTAACTACCTTATAAGGGGGTAAAGCATGGCGAACTTTTTTGATTTCTTAAATCCATTTAAGATTGGGAAGAAAAAACGGGAACAAAAAGGAATAGACCCACAATTCTTAAAGAGAACACCGCCTCATAAGACTGAACCTGGTGCTTTGGCTTTCGATGAACTTAAACGTAGACTTCAGGGATTAGGTTTAGGCATACCAGAGGAAGTTCTTGAGAGTGCTGGTGGCCCTATTGCAGACCCTATTCGCCGTGGTGTGGCACGGGCACAAGAAAGGGCTGCTGCTGCGAGATCGGCTGCTGGAGTAGGTAAGTCAACCATAGCTGGTGCACAAACAGGCGATATTGCTTTAAGGGGAGAAGAAAAGATTGCAGACCAACTTGCACGGCTTCGTATAGCGAATGAAGAGTTAAAACGTCGAGAGTTAGATACAGCAATAGCAGGCTTACAACAATTTGGCAGAAGTGCCGCGACAACAAGTGCTGCTGAAAAGGCTTTAAGTGTTAGAGAATTTGAGCGACAACAAGGTATTAGGGATGAAAGAGTTGAAGAAGCTAATAAAGATTTACAGAAACTTCAGGCATTGGGTTTAACAATAGCTGGAGCTGGAGCAGGAGAGTATTTTGGAATAGGTGCAGGAACAGGTGCGTCTATCGCAAGTAGGATATTTGGATCAGGCGAAGGTGGTGGTCTTACTGAAGAAGAAAAAGGATGGTTAGATGAGATATTTGAACGTCGTGGTTTGGGTGCCAAAAAACAAAAAGTATAGGAGAATACTATGCCAAAAATATCCCGTGAACTATTAGAAAGCATGTCGGATGAGGAGTTAATTGCTCTAAAACAAAGAACAGATGGAGAAGGTGGAAGTAGGTTTGGAAGGGCTGTAAAACATGGACTTACAGCAGGTTTAAAGGCTGCACCTTCTATATTGCTTGAAGGCAAAATGCCAACAGAAACCACAGCCGAACTATCTCCATATGAAAAAGAAAGACAGAAGTTAGAAGCACAACGAACATTTGAAAGACCAAAAAGAGTTGGCTTAGTTCATCCTATTACAGGTGAGATTACTGAAACTGAAACTGAAGCTGATGTAGTATTAAAGGGTGTTATTGAAAAACCTGAAGAAGAACTTACCCCTTCTGACTTGATAAATATATATAAGATTTTAGCTACAGAACCAGCAGGGGAAGTAACAGGTGGGCGGTTTGGCATAGGTGGAAAGAGAGGATATACCCCTGAACAAGAGATGTTAAGAACTCGTGCAAGGGAATTGTTAGAAAGGAAGCAAGGCGCTGAAGCACCTATAGAACCTACAGAACCAACTGAACCTACAGGCAAAGATGAATTTGGTTATATTATAGGTGAAGAAGCTACTGTAAATAAAAAGAGGTATAAATACATAGGTAATAATCAATGGCAAGAATTATAACAACAGAAAAATTAAAACAGATACCTAAAAACACAATTTCTTCAGAGGAATTGTTTAGGGTAAAAAAGAAACAAGTTCTTACTACAGAGGATTTGTTTAAAAAAGAAGAACCCAAGATACTTACCACAGAAGAATTAAAACCCCGCCGAGAAATCCCCAAAGTTGATGTTAAAGGGCTTGCCAAAGAAGCCGCAGTCGGAACTCTATTTCCATTCTTTCCTAAAGTCCAACGAGAAGAAATAGCAGAAAAACCTTTCAGGGCTGCGGAAAAGCTGACTTATGGTTTCCCTGCTGTTGCGGCTACAAGGGGGCTTGAAAGAATAGGTGTTTTACCAAAAGTTAAAGAACTTGCCTTAAAAGGTCGTAGAGTTATACGTCCTACACCTTTAGGGGCGATCCAACGGCCTATCCAAGAAGCTCTTGTAAGAGCACCCGAAGATGTAGCTAAGATAGCCGTAGACATAGGAGTAGATGTAGGAACTATCATAGGGCTTGAAAAGCTATTCCAGAAAGGCATAGGGCTTATCCCAAAGGCAAAACAGTTATTGAAAGAACGATTAGGCAGGGCAACTGCTGAAGAAGTAGCCCAAAGGGTGCAACAAGAAAAAAGCATTATGGGTGCATTGAGAAAACTCAAACCCGATATGCAAAAGAAAGTTGTTAAAATCTGGCAAGCCGAACGAGCCGTTACCGAACCACAAGCATTGGCGAAAGAAGCTATTAAGCCTACTATAACCCCTGAAGCAAGACCACCTGTGGTAGCACCCAAAGTTAAGCCTATACAACCCCTCATAGAAGAAGCTAAGAAGTATAAGAGTGCTGAGGAGTGGATAAAGGCACAAGGTCAGCCGTTGTATCACGGGACATCACAAGATTTTGATAGGTTTGATATTTTGAAAGCAGGAACACTTAAAAGATCTGACTGGGGTAGAGTTGGTATCTATTTTGACCCAAGAAAAAGTGGTGCAGATTATTATAGAACAGAGGCAGTAACGGCAACTGATAAAAAAGCTAAAAAGTTGTATCAAGATTATGTAGATAAAGCTAAAGAACTTGGCACAAAACCTATGTATGAATCTATTGATTTAGGTTTTGACACCCCAAAATATAATGAGTTAAAAAAAGTTCTTAATAAATATTTGGATTATGTGAAAACATTAGAAGCAGATAAGAGTAAAGGAAGAATTATTGAAGCATATATAAAGCCAGATGCAAAAGTTTATAAACATATATACGAACCAGGAATGATTACCGACCAATATTTATCTGATAGAATGATGGGGCAGGGGTATGACGTTGTAGAAATATGGGATAGAGATCCCGATACAAAAGAAAAATGGCTTTCAGAAGTAATTGTTATGAAACCAGATGTTATTGTAACCAAATCCCAACTAACCGACATCTGGAAACAAGCACAGGAAGCACCCCCCACCGCACCACCTGAAGCACCTAAAGTAGAAGAAGCCTTTTTAAAACAGCCTAAACCCAAAACAAGCATAATCCAATACTTCAAACCTGCCGAATATCATTTAAAGGAACTCGGCTTTGAAGAAAAGATAGCTCAGCCCGTAAGAGAAGCTATGCAGGATTTTACTATAGAACTACAGGGCAAGTCCAAGTTCGTAAGCAATATACAATCAGAACACCACAAAGTTGTACCTTCAGGGAAGAAGAAAGTATCTGACTTAAAAATATGGAACTTTATGGATAAGGGTATTCCTGCTACTGACCAATCAGTAGAAGCCCACATAGCCCGTAAGTATAGACCTGAAACAGAAGAAATGCTACGCCGTTTAAATGAAGTAAGAAAAGAGATAGGAAAAGACGAAATCAAGGGAGTCAAGAATTATATACTCCATTCTTTAAAGCCAGAGATATTAAACGAGATTTACGCTAAGGGAGTTATACCGTCGGAACTTGCCAAAGTAATGGAGTATATCCCACCCAAGAACCTATTTTTAAGGACAGCCGAACAACGTAAAGGTGTCCCCGAAGAATGGCTTGTTAAAGACCCACATCAGTTAATGAGAATGATGTATGCTATTGACCTTAAATACATCCATTTACAGCGTGCTTTAACGAAAATAGACCCCTATTTAAGGGCAGTTAAAGGCTATCGAGAAGTTACTGAACAAGGAATGATTGATGAATGGTCGCCTGAAACATATAAATACTTAGATGATTGGATCAAGCAAGCTATCAAAATGCGCCCTTCTAATTGGGATACATTAGTTGATAACTTAGCTGAATATACTTTAGCACCCTTATTACGAAAGACAGGTTTAAAAGTATCTCATATGCCCTGGAGGGACTTTGTATCAACTCTGTCAGCGGCAGCCCATACAGGGGCATTAGGCATGAGAATACGCCCTATACTTCGTAATTTAGTCCAGTCCACCTTTGACTGGGTGATGTATGGGACTAAACCCTATTTAAAGGGTTCACAAGCGTTCTTAACAAAAGAAGGTAGAGCAATACTTAAAAAATCTAAAGTATGGAGAACCCGCGTTCCTTACGAAGCCCAAGATATAGCGACGTTAAATAAGTTATTTAAGATAGGTGGTTTGGGTTACAGGGCTTCTGACTTACATAACGTAGGTAGGGGGTTACTTACTCGCTATCACCATGCTATAGATAACTTAAAGATGACCCCTGAGAAAGCTATTAAATGGGCTGATCAAGACTTACCTTCTACTCAATGGTCTTACAGGCGTGAGGACTTACCGAGAGCTTACTGGACTACCACAGGCAGGGCTTTCTGGACATTGGGTTCATGGTGGATGAATTTTTATACAAGGTTTTTGCCTGAGTTATTAAGAAAAGCATTTACTGGTAAAGACGTATTAGGTAGGGTAGTTCCAGGAAGTGAACGATTAGGTGTTATGCGGCTTCTTATTTTAGCAGGAACTTTATATGCTGTTAAAGAACACTCAAAAGAAGTTACGGGAACGGTCATTGATTATACAGGGCAAGTTAAACCTACACCCCTAAGGGAAGCTCCCATAGCGCAGATGTTATTGAGTCTTAGAGATTTAGCTCAAGGTATAACTGATGGGAACGACAGGAAAACCAAAGAAGCATTAAGAAATTTAAGCAGGACTTCAAAGATATTTATTCCCTGGTGGCTTGCAGGACAAGACTTATATAGATATATAAGTGGTGAAAAGACTTTAGGACAAACCCTATTTTATGGTAGAGAACCCAAGAAAAAACTAAGCGGTATTCGTCCCATAAAAGCCCTGCCAAAAATTAAACCTTTGAAAGGAATACAATGACAACCTTCCAACGCCCCGACGATAACGGCTTTTTCTGGTTCATACTTGTGGCTTTACTTATCGCGGTAGTTTTATTATATTGTAGCTCGTGCGCCACTTACAACCCTGATACCCTTACTGTAACAGCATTCCCATTTACTTCAGCGGAGATTCCCACAGAACACGGCCCCGCTAAAATAGATGTTAAGATAATACCAAGCGATATTAACTTGCAATATGAGGAAGATAATTAATGTCAGATTTTACTATGGAAAAATTAAAAATATCAGAACGCTTACACGCCGTTGAAATCCATGTCGCCACCATGTTAGAACGCTGGGATAACCATGATAAGACAAGCGAAGAAAGATATAATAATTTAAATAAAGCAATAGACCAGTTAGATAAAGATATTAAGGGTAAAAAGACAAATGGGTTCGTAAGGCAGTCTGTTAAGTTCTTATGGGGTGTGATAGTATTGTTATGGGGCGCAATCGTGATACTCTTTCAAAGGAAATAAAAGTCCTTCTTATAGATGACGAAGTAGACTTTCTTGAACTTGTAAAAGGGTATCTTGATTTACGCGGGTTTAAGACTTTTATCGCTTCAGACGCTTCAGCTGGTTTAAGTAAATTCAAACATAAGAAACCTGATATTGTAATATGCGATCTGATTATGCCAGGCAGAGATGGATATGATGTCATAAGCCACATAAGGAATAAAGATACTGAAATTCCTATAATAATATTGTCTATAATACATGACTTTGAAGGTAAAAAAGAAATATATAAAGAAGGCAATAATTACTATATGTCTAAACCAGTAAGTATGAAAATATTAGAAAAGCATGTAAAGGAGATTTGTGGGAAACCGCAACTTACCCGATGAAAAATTGCATGATCTCTTACATAAGCTCGCCGAGTTACAGAAAGCACTTAATGATGTTCTCACCGAAATCTACATCCGCATCGAAACAAAAGAAGTCGATAATAAGGAAGATAATGAACTTCTTAAAAGGTAAAAAATGAAACATAAAATCGGGGATGTTCTATTCGTCCATTGCACAAATCCTCTTTCCTTAGTATCTACTGCTGTCATGTTAGCTACAACAAATAAAATAAACCCTTTTAAAAATAGAGTTCCATATCATTGCTGTATATGTTTAGATCAGTATACAATAATAGAAAGTGTATGGGGAAAGGGCATCCGAAAAGTATCTATTAATCACTACGACCGCCAACTAGACATGATTACATGGTGGAAACGCATGGATACACAGTTCTGGCCGGATGGTTCATTGGCTGAACTACATGAAGATAGGCTCCGCGAGTGGCTTTTAGAGCGTATAGGTCAACCCTATGATAAGTGGCAGATACTTTCCATTGCTTTCAGGAGTATATTCCGTATCATCCCGCCTCTTTACCGCTTTCTTAAAAATAGGACTTCATGGCTAGACCGGCGCTTCAAATTTATTTGCTCAGAATTGGTTTATCGTGCTTATGGTGAAAACTTGCATATTGATCTTTTCCCGTCGGCAAATGCTTCTACGATTTCTCCGCACGATCTCAATAGGAGTGAGTATTTAATGGATTGTTAGTAATAAAAAAGCTAGCTTGACGATAAGCCTTTCTTAGTGTATACTTGCTCTCAAAGGAGAAAGACCATGCAAACCCAAAAAATATCTGTGATGGCGGAAGTTTTTATTTTAACCCCAGTTGTCCTTAATCGTGAGATGGGAAGCCTACAGAGAAATCCGCAGGCGCAGATCAACTGGGGTTCTTTTTTTATATAGGAGGCCGGATATGAGCCACGATCACTTTATAAGATTTGAGGAAAGTAACTTTGACGACTTGGTAGACAAGTTCATTAAGAAGTACCAAGACTTATGGGATGAGTTCGTGTTTGATGAATACGCGAATAGTGGACAAGAACCTGATTTTGACCATGAGGAGGCCCACAATGAAAGGCTACAGGCTTGAAGTTGAAGTCAATATGTCCTGGGATGGATGGACACAAGCTGCCATAAGCTCTGTACTAAACATGGAAGAAAAATACGGCAAGAATAACATCACAACGACCATGAGGGGGCTTCAGTACCAGATATGGGTGAAGATATGATTAAGTACCTCTTAGCGTTCCTCGCCTTGTCAATAATAGGTATTATATATTATCTATGCAAGTATACCTGTAGGAGGCGGAGATGAACAGAAAAAATCTATTTGATACTTGGTTAAAAGATGCGTTACAAAGACCTATAGACGAAGATAATGCGTTAAGAGACTACCAGGCGACAGAGAAAGAGGCTATGGAAGAAGGTGACGAATGAAAAAAATAATAAAGGAAGATAAAGATAAAGGTATTATACAGATCACAGTTTGCGATGAACGTTGGTATTCAAAACAGAACGAAGAAGAAACAAAGTATGTGCCTTCTGTAACGTGGATCACAAGTTACTACCCAAAAGGAATAGCTTATCATAAGTGGCTCGCCCAAAAGGGATGGGACGAGGCAGAGGCTTTAAAAATCGCAGCCGGAGATAAGGGAAGCAAAGTCCATAGTGCTATCGTAGATTTGCTTGACGGCAACGAGGTTACTATGGAAGCACAATACTTTAATAATTCAACCGAGGAAATGGAAGAACTGACCTTAGAAGAATACGAAGCCCTTATGTCTTTCGTTGCCTGGTGGCGATCATTGGTTAAGCCGAGAATACTCGCAAGGGAACTTATCGTGTTTGATGATGATTTTAACTATGCCGGAACAGTAGACCTTATATGTGAAATAAACGGTATCCCCTGGGTTATAGACTTTAAGACCTCTCAATATATATGGCCTTCACATGAATTACAGGTATCGGCTTATAAGAATGTGATAGACAAGGACAACGTAACAGAACACAAGATCGGTATACTCCAACTCGGATTTCGTAAGAATAAAAGGAAGTATAAGTTCACAGAAATTAAAGACAAGTTCGATCTCTTTTTAGCGGCTAAGACAATATGGTCAGAGGAATGCTCAAAGATAGAACCATTAAAGAAGGATTATCCAACATCACTAACACTAAGGGAGGACAAAAATGCCTAACATAACTGATTATGCAGAAGGCGAATTTGCTAAAGTAGGTATATCCATTAATGAAGGAACGGTAGTAAAGTTCTTAGATGCCGGAAAACTTGAAAAGAGTGCCTTTGGTAAAAAGGGTGAGGAGAAAAAAGACACCTTTTCTGTAACAGTTCTCATAAACAACAAGAAGAAAATGGTATCTTTGAACTCCAAGTCCACCCGGAACTTAGGCGAGGCCTGGGGTTTTGATACTTCCAAATGGATCGGCAAGGAAGCCCAAATACACCTTGAAGATAAGAATGTCTTTGGTATTATTAAGAAAGTGGCCTATTACAGCCCTTCTAAGGGCTTGGCAAGCGCCGCTAAGAAGTCTGGGACGACGCAAAGGACACAACCTGCAACCCCCGAACAAGAGGCTAAAGCCGCCGAAATCGCTGATTATTTAAGGAATTCTGAAACTCTTGAACAGCTTGAAGAACGCAAACAAGAGATGCGCGTAGATGCCGGAAAGCTCCCCAAAAACCTCTTTGACTGGATAAAAGGCGAAGTGGAGAGTATTACAACTAATTTAAAAGAAACACAGGCGGGATAGCGTTCCGTTAGTAACTATGGGGTTTTAGTGCGACCTTGAAATAGCCAAAGTATGCGCCCCGCAGAAAGAGGATATATGACAGGAACAGTAGAAGATCGCATAAAGATAATCCTTACGAACACACTCGCCATACCTTATAAAGAGATAAAACCTGATTCCCGAATAACAGAAGATTTAGGCTCGGACTCCCTTGAAACAATGGAAATTATCTTAGCAGTAGAAGATGAGTTTAACTTAAACACAATAGATGATGATGTTAAAGGTGTTAAGACTGTGGAAGATTTGATAACATTTGTAAAAAAGGAGGTAAGTCATGAAACTAAGTCAGGAAAAGCGCATTTTAGCGCACCTGAAGAAAGGTAAGTCGATCACACCCTTAGAAGCTCTTAGGCGTTGGGGCGTAATGAGATTAGCGAGCCGTATCAGTGATTTAAGAATGAAAGGCTACGACATTATTTCTACGATGATTTACAGGAACGGTAAGTCTTTCTGCTCTTACAGATTGGAGGTTTAACATGAGATACATAGCTTTGCTTTTAGTAGTATTTATGTGTTCGCCTTGTTTCGCTTATGAATATGACGATATGACAGATATTTTTGATGACACAGAAGCAGAAGATATAAGATTACAGAACGAATATGAAATGCAAAGGCAACAAGAACACATGGATCGCCTTCAAGAACTACGACGGCTATATGAATTACAAAGAATATATGATAATTCCGGCCCGGGAAAGAACATCTATTGACTAATGACCTTTTATAGTGTAACTTGTATTAGGCAGAAGAAGGAGGATTTTCTATGTGTATAATGAGAGGGCTTAGTAAGGGACGATTGAAGGGCAACCTTCTTTTTCTGCCTCCTGAACGGCTCTCTCTTATTTTAAGGAGTGGTAATGTATCGTGGCTATGTAAAGATCTGGAGAAAAATGTTTGATACGTCGTTTAGTAAAGATAGTTATGCAATACACCTAGCTTGTCATCTTATCCTTAACGCAAATTATAAAGATAAAAAAATAGTGTTTAATGGTGAAGAAATGGTAGTTAAAAGAGGTAGTTTTATCACAGGCAGGGACAAGATCGCCATGCTTACAGGCATAAATCCTTCTACAGTTTACCGGAAATTGAATCTGTTAAAAAGTATACATTTTTGCGACATAAAACCGAACAACAAGTTTAGTGTTATAACTGTAAATAATTACTGCACTTACCAAGATAGCGAAAGTATAAATGAACAGCAAAAGAACAACAAAAGAACAACAAAAGAACAACCAGCGAACACAACTAATAAAGAGAAGAAGGAAAAGAAAGAGAAAGGGGTGTTGCCCCCACCCCAGAGTTATTTCTACTCCTCTTACAAACAAGTATTTAAAAAAGACTACTTTGCAAACTTCGGTAAGGATGGCAAGATCTTCAAAAATCTCCGCGCCGCCCTCCCAGATGAAAGGTTAAAAGAACTAATAGATACATTTTTTTCAAGTAATGACAAATTTATAAAAGACTCTGATTACGGAATAGGGGTGTTTCAAAGCCAGATCAATAAGCTAAACAAAGATAAGATAAAAAGGGGTCGCCCAGATGAATAATAAAGAAGATACTATAGAGAATAGATTAGCTACACAAGGGAAAGAAATAACCCAAATGTGTGAGGAGATAGAGAATTACTTGTATCCGCGTTGTTGGGATAGGCCAGAACTGCTTAAAAGGTTAAACGAGGTTAGAAAAATAAGAAAGGATGTGTTTAATGTTAAAAGAGAAAAAACTGCCGAGAATACAATCTCTTGGTGAGATCACAGAAGGTATTATAAAAGATATATCATTAAGGAGTTCTGAGGATAACCATAAATATTCTACGGGTTTTAGTGAAATTGATAACGTTATAAGTGCTATTAGGAAGAACCGATTGTATGTAATAGGTGGCAGGTCGAGTATAGGTAAAACTGCTTTTATGTGTAATCTGGCTTTTAATCTTTCTGATAGACATTGTAAGGTTATGTTTTTCTCTCTTGAGATGTCCAAAGAAGAAATAGCCCAAAGGCTTGTATGTATGGGGCAGTTTATTAAATATGGGTTATTTGAACTGGATCACCTAAGTAATGAATTAAAAGAAGGTGTAGATAAATTTAATAAAATGACTACGGATGGCAATATGGCTATTATAGATAGCTTTGGATATAACTTTGATGATTTTTCGGAGTTTATAGAAAAGCTAAATCCTTTACCAGATGTTATATTTATAGACCATATTCAAATGTCAAGTTCTGTGGGATATAGAAGTAAGTATGAGGCTATGTCAGAGTATATAAGGAAGTTAAAAGAACTTGCTATTACAAAAAACATAGCAATAGTCGTGGCAAGTCAAATCAATAGAACAGCTGGGGAAGATAAGCCTAAAATAAGCCAACTTAAAGAAAGTGGCACGATAGAAGAAACTGCTGATGTGATATTCTTATGTCATTGGCCTTATTTGTATGGCGCGAGCGAAGATAAGCATGAATATTATATTTTGATAGGTAAAAACCGTTTTGGTAGAACTAAATCTCAAGATGGGGTGAGGTTATGTTTTGAGCCTGTATATTATAAATTTAAAGATTATAAGGCGAAAAATGAGATTATCTGAAGCATTTGACTATGCAAACAGGAAATTCGCCCCGATCCCCAGAGATTGTAGAATTATATACACACACAATAACCAATCCGAGCTAAAGAACTTCAGAAGAGCCTTAAAACGGATCGAAAGAAGGATAGCCAAGTCTGTGAAAGTCAAAAAATATGCCGAGTAAGTCTCAGATAGCCGAAATTAGGGCTATTTCTTGCGTTTAAACGCCTTGTAAGCGATTTTAGGGGGTCTAAAGCACACTATAAGAGCCCAAAAACAGGTGGTAAGCGACTTAACTGTAGTATTTACATAAGGATATAAGATGAAAATGTCTCAATATCAGGCTAAAGAAGCAAGAAATAGACAGGCCTTAAATCGCCTTAAAACGCCCAAATCTATATCAAAGCTAAAAAAGCAGTTAGATAAGCTCTTTGGTGAATACATAAAAAACCGTGATGGCTGGCAATGTTGCTGGTGTCATAAGCCGGTGAAGGGACAGAACGCCCACCCAAGCCATGTGATCCCCAAAAGCATAAGCAATCATCTTAGATACGATCCCCAAAATGTTAAATGCCTTTGTTTTCATTGCCACATCCAAAAATGGCATCTTAATCCCCTGGAAGCCGAAGCCTGGTTTAAAGAAACTTTCCCCGAAAGATGGGAATACTTAAATAAAGAAAAGAATATACTTAAAAGCTGGAAAAGATGGGAACTGGAAGAATTGATTGAGTATTATAAGAAGGAGGTTGAGGGATGAAGGCAATAGATAAGATAATAAGAGATATGGAAGTAAACTCTGATATGTGGGAATTAGGAAAGTATGTTTTTTGGCGGAAAAATAATAATTCTGATGATAATGAATATCGTGGGGATTTTCTAAAAGTTTGGATAGGTAATGGTCTATTTTTTTATGGTTTGTATGAATGCCGAGAGGAGGCAAAAAAGTTTACATTTATTGAAAAGATAAAATTTCAGATCGCCTACAATAAGTGGCTAAGAAAATCACCAAAGATAAGAAAGGCGCTTAAAGAAGAAAAGGAAATTTGCAAAAGAAAACAAGTAGATAAATATATCCCTGATTTCACAAATAAAGATGAATTAGAAAAGATGTGGAGAAAATGATACTCGGCCCATACTATAACCCTGTAGATCGCGTTAGAAGGCGATACAGAATAATAATCGCCGCGATAACATTAATTTACTGTATTTCATTTATATGGACTAACAAATACTCTTATTCAATGGGAAAAGAAGATATGATAATTGAGATGTGGAGAGAAGAGTTGCAAATAACCGAAGAGGAACTAAGGAGGATGGAGTGAAAGAAATTAAAATAGTAAGTTGTTGGGATAGTTCTAAAATTTTAGTCTGCGGAAGGTATGAAAGTATTAAAGATTGTTTAGAGAAGAATAGAGGCGCAGACTTGGGAGGCGCATACTTGGGAGGCGCAGACTTGAGAGGCGCAGACTTGGGAGGCGCATACTTGAGAGGCGCAGACTTGGGAGGCGCAGACTTGGGAGGCGCATACTTGGGAGGCGCAGACTTGGGAGGCGCAGACTTGGGAGGCGCAGACTTGAGAGGCGCAGACTTGGGAGGCGCATACTTGAGAGGCGCAAAAAACTATTATAACTCCCACGACTTCGCCTATGAAATAATAAGACGACAAGATACAAACCATTTTACAGATAAAGAATGGTCTTTTATAGGAAAACTCATAGTAAAAAGATTTTGTTGGGAAGAAATAAGGAAATACAAAATTGCCCTAAGTGTTTGTAAAAAATTAAAGAAATTAGGTTATGACGAATTTTTGAAAAAATGTCAGATAACATATTTAAAAACAGACGAACTAACAAGGGTGATTAATGAAACCCGATAAAGGAGGATATATGAAGTTAGCAGAACGCAGAGCATGGTTCGTGTATGAAGCAGCAAGGGTAGAGAATGAAGCAGCTAATAGACCCATCAATCCTGAAGTATGGGAAGATAGGGACATAAAGTTTCGTAAGAATATGATAAGAGCAGTCGCTAAACAATGCGGTAAGAACGCTTCTAAATCTGTTGTTATACTCCATGATAGATGGGTTAAGGCATATGAGAAAATGGGGTGGAAGTATGGGAAGGTAAGGGACACTAAGCTAAAGACCCACCCTGATATGGTGTCTTATTGTAAGTTAGGTAAGAAAGAACAAGAGAAGGATTGGGTGTTCTTTATGCTCTGTAAGATTGCTAAGAGGATGAGATGAAACCCGATAAGAGCGTTAAGATAAGGGAGATATTGTTAAAGATGTATCAAGGACACAAGACTAACTACGAGAAACTAATATGCTGGTTGCCTGATAAGGTATTAGACCAAGCAGAATCCGCCATCAAATCTCTTATAAATGAGGAGTTGGATGGGTTGAAGAAGAGAACAGGTTGGGTAGTTTATTTAAAAGGCAAGCGTTCTACAGTGCAACCATATAACTGTGGCTATAACCAAGCCATCACAGACTGCCAAAATAAGGTATCTAAGCTATAAGGGGGATGGAGTGAATGATAAACATTTATCTATAGTGGGATTTGGAATTAATAGGGCAACTGCTGATTTCTATCCCACACCCAATTATGCCACGCAAGAGCTTCTGAAAAGAGAAACATTTGAAGGAACTATCTGGGAGCCAGCTTCAGGTAATGGGGCGATAGCTAAGTTTTTTCCTAACTGTATGGCTTCTGATATAAGAACTGATGAAGATGTCTATGGGGAAAAAGGCATAAATTTCTTCTTGGAAGATAGAAGGGTAGATAACATAATCACCAATCCACCTTATAAATATGCTCAGAAGTTTGTAGAACATTCTTTAGCTTGTGCTAACAAAAAAGTGGCTATGTTATTAAAGCTCGTATTTCTTGAAAGTCAATCTCGAAAAAGATTATTTGAGAACAATCGCCTAAGAAAAGTATATGTATTTCGTAAGAGGTTAAAGATATATGCTTATGGCAAGATGGGAAAAAACTCTGGCTTAATAGCCTATGCTTGGTTTATATGGGATAAAAATTATACTGGATTACCAACGATAGATTGGATTTAGAAAATTATGAAAAAGAAAAAAGCTACTAATTGGGCAGAAGAAATGTCGAGGGGGGTTACAATATTTTATATCCTTTTTATAGGAAGTCTTTTCTTATTACTTTTCTTAATATTTTAGATAACAAATAACGCAGGGGAGGTTAAACAATGGGGACTAAAGCTACGGCAATGTCGGTTAAAGCTCATTGTGAACATACAAGACCCCCCTGCATAGTATAGGAGCCTCGTGTTCAATAACTGTTTATCAGTTAAAGACATAATCGGAGATAAGGGACGCCTTATCAGACAACGGGGCTTCTACTTAAAGAGGATTAAATGGATCGCAAGTTAATGTTTAGTAGTTATAACAACGCATGGTGTACTCCTCAACCATTCTTTGATGAACTTAACAAAGAATTTAACTTTACTCTCGATCCATGTGCCACTCCGACAAGTGCCAAGTGTAAGAAATTCTACACACCAACTGAAGACGGTCTTGTGCAAGACTGGGGTGGCGAAACAGTCTTTGTCAATCCTCCATATGGAAGGCAGATTAAGAAGTGGGTTAAGAAATGTTATGAAGAGAGCCAAAAGCCAAACACATCTGTAGTTATTTTAATGCCCTCACGAACAGATACAAGTTACTTTCACGATTATATCTATAGCAAAGCAGAAGTAAGGTTCATAAGAGGAAGGATAACGTTTTGGGATATGGATAGCGAGAAGTTTAAGCAAGGAGACTTCAGCGGTATGACCCCTGCTCCTTTTCCAAGTATGTTGGTAATATATAGATCAAAGGAGGTTCAGATGCCCCCAAAGATAACCTACAAAGGTAAGTCCTACACAATAGAACATGCCCTTGATGTGGGTCTTATAATTCTTTGGTATAAGGATAAAGAAGGGTGTCATTATAGATGGGTAATATGAAGCCCCCAAAGACGCTTAAAGCAGTAGCCCAAATGAAGCATAACCTAAAGAATATATGAAGATACTTAATCTCTATGCAGTTGACAAGATTAAACTTATATGGTATACTTGTTAGAAAGGGAGGTTAGTATGCTATATGAGAATAGAAAAGTTTACTTTGATAAAAAAGGATATGCTTTAGTTTGGATAAGAGGTAGGGATAGAAAAGTGCATATTCTTGAATGGGAAAAATATAATGGGAAAAAACCAAAAGGATTTCAAGTTCATCATAAGGATGATGATAAAGGTAATTGGGATATTGGTAATTTAGAATTGCTTACACAATCAGACCATTTTAGATTACATAATGGTTGGGTTCGTAAAAACAGAGAGTGGGTAAGGAAACCTTGCAAAGATTGTGGTCTTACTTTGCCTCTTGAAAACTTTTATCAACGCAAAGGAATGACACCTTCAAATCGTTGTATTCGATGTAGTCTTATTATGTGGAAAAAACTTGGTAAAAATCCAAAGTATAAAAAACATAGGAAAATATATATGCGAAAGTATTATCAAAAACATAAGAAGGAAAAATGGGGAATAAAGTCTTAAAGATTTGCAATGTTTATGCTGGAATTGGTGGTAATCGTAAGAATTGGAATAAAGAAAATCTTGGTTTTGATGTTGACATCACAGCAGTTGAGCTAAATCCCAAGATAGCCACCATATACCAAGACTTCTTCCCTAAAGACAAGATGGTTATAGGAGACGCTCATCAATACTTACTTGAACACTTTAGCGAGTATGACTTTATATGGAGTAGCCCTCCTTGTCCGACACATAGTAATGTCAATAATTTTTTAATGGCGCAGGGAACGAAGCGTTATCCCGATATGGCATTATGGCAAGAAGTAATTTTATTGAGGAATTTCTTTAAAGGTAAATGGTGTGTAGAAAACGTTATTACATATTACAAGCCTTTATATTCATGCGTTGAAAGAGATAGGCATTATTTTTGGAGTAATTTTTTCATTGGTGATTGGGAAAGTGGAAGAAAAAAAGATATGAAAATAACAATTACTAATAGTAGAGAGTCGACTCGCCGAAAAAGCAAGGATGTTGTCGAACAATTACAGAACTATATCGGTTTTGATGTTGGTAAATATGATATTGGAGATAAAAGAAAACTCTTGGCTAATTGTGTAAATCCTTATCTCGGTCTCCACATCCTAAAAGAAAGCCAAAGAGATATACAAGGGGATTTGTTTAAATGAAGCATAACATAGGAGAGGGGATATGAAGTGTAAAGAATGTAAGAAACGAGGCAAGGATTGGCAAGGTGCTGACCCCCAATGTGCTTTTCCTGATGGTAGGTTATACTCACAAGATAATTGGAATTGCGCCACAATAAACAAACTACGAGATATGGCAGAGGATTTTTGGTCGCATAGAGATGATATGAGATGTGCGAGTATAGGTATTGTTCCTATCCCAGAAGCTGAAGAAGAAGGTATACAGCAGGGATATATAGTAATGACTTGGTATAAAGATAGAGGCGCAACAGGACAAATAAGAGTGATGTGGGATGACCATGAAGTTCAAAAGCTATTATTAAAGACAGCAGAGTTTGTTTTGAAGCATAATGTAGAGGAGGGGTAGTGATTAAACTAATACACGGAGACTGTTTAGAGGAGATGAAGAAGATACCAGATAAGAGTGTGGATTTGGTATTGACTGACCCGCCTTATGGGATAGGTTATGATAAAATGCAAGATAAAATAGCTCAATCTGGTAGAACAAGCAATAAAGGAAAATGGAAACATTATGGGGATAATTGGGATAAAAAAATATCCACTATTTATTTAGATGAAATTTTTAGAATAAGTTGCAATCAAATTATTTGGGGAGGGCAATATTATAATTTACCTTCTCAAAGAAAATGGTTGATATGGAATAAAATACAACGAAATTATATGACAGATGGAGAAATGGCTTGGACAAGTTTCGAGAAAGGTCTACATATATTTGATATGTCAAGAGCTGATGCTTATATAAATAAAACAGATGGTAAATTTCACCCAACACAAAAACCAGTTCAACTATTTAGGTGGGCATTAAAGAAATTTAGTTTTCCAAAAGCAAAAATATTTGACCCCTTTATGGGTTCCGGCACAACAGGTATAGCTTGCAAGGAATTGGGTTTGGACTTCATCGGCATAGAAATTAATAAGGACTATTTTGAAATCGCCCAAAAACGAATAAATAACACTATGGAAAGCCTGTTTTGATGTTGAGAAGATTGGAGAGGGAGTGATGAAAACATATAAGTTAAACTTTGGTTGTTATAACTGCTACCACAAATGGACAAGAGAAATTCCTTTTGGACAAGATGTAGAAGAAGGTGCAATAGCTGGATATCTAAAAATAGGTAGAGAGGCA
>Ga0208015_1000179_pt1 | contig 42287 bp, 42 predicted proteins | sample 26BtaG_FD_184101 | JGI IMG/M metagenome (GOLD analysis project Ga0208015, IMG submission 184101) | Marine viral communities from Cariaco Basin, Caribbean Sea - 26B_WHOI_OMZ_CsCl (SPAdes) (version 2) | ecosystem: Environmental > Aquatic > Marine > Oceanic | place: Caribbean Sea: Cariaco Basin... | reverse complement strand
GCCTGGGCGAAAAAAGCGGCAGCTTTCTTTATAATCTCATTGGCTTGCTTTAACTCTCTGTTCTCACGTTCAAGCTCTTTGATACGCTCCGCTTGGCTTTGAGCTTGAATGTTTGCAGGAATGGTTTGATCGATGTGCTTTTTATGCCACGAGCGTAGAGTTTCAGGTGTGCAGCCAATCTTAGGGGCAATGGCTTGAATCGCTAACCAGGTGGAGGGATAGTCATTTGCTGATTCAATGAGCATGCGAACGGCGCGTTCTTTAATCTCAGGAGTGTAGTTTCGTGTTTTCATTGTCGTATTCTCTCAGAATGTTGAGTCTCCGACAATCCCGGGGCGGTTCAGTGTTCCCATCTGATCAGGCAGCATTCAAAGTGGTTTACTTAGCCACCCAGCAGGCGTCTAAAAAGTGGTCGATGCCAATCCGTAACTGGACGTCTGCTCTGAATCGTTTTATGATTATGTTTGATGACCGTATCAGTAAGCATTTAATCTAAATGGCAGTTACACAGAATCTGGGATGGGCTCTTGACACCATTTTTACCACCAACTCGACCTACATACGCTTCAACGCAGAGGGCCATGCCCGGCTCCAACACACCACTATAGCCATGGCATTCAAGGTCTTCGGGGTAACGAATAGACGGGTATTCATCACAAAGACCAACGCCATGCATCATCACACCATATCTTTGCGTTCTATATTCTTCAGGAAGCAATAAACCAGATTTTGTCACATCTTCAAATGTCATTCCTGATTTTAATATAGTCATGTTGTGTTGGATGTGTTCATAAGCTACTTGATAGAGATGCTTTTGCTCTGCACTTGGCAGGCACTCCCCAATCATCCAAGTTCGAGACAAGTCTGCACACATTCCATAAGGGCCGATCAGATCTGTATCGAATGCAAGTAACTCACCCTCCTTCATAATTCGAAGGCCACTTTCTTGAAACCAAGGATTGGTTCTCGGCCCTGAAGAAAGAATTCGACATTCTATCCACTCACCACCTCGACGAATATTTTCCGCATGAAGAATAGACCATATGTCATTCTCAGTGATACCGGGTACTGTTGCTTCTTGCATGCACTTCATCGCAACCTCTGTTGAGGCAATTGAACATCGCATGGCATTAATTTCATCTTCGTTCTTAATAGATCGAGCAAACTCCATCACTTCCTGACCATCAAAAACATCGATTCCTAACTGTTTTATCTTATTGAAACCAGCAATTTCAATTTTATCGATAGCCAATCTTTTATTGGCTCCAGCATGCTCCCGTAAAATAGATTGAATTTCTGAAGCAAACCTAGAGGCATGTTCGTCAGTTCTATCGCCGGTTTCAAAGTAGAAGAAAGAAGCGCCTCCTCTAACTTCTTTGATCAAAGGAAGGTGTGCTGATAAGTGCTCACAATTGTGAAAATCCCATAAAATAAGATGTCCTGATGCAGATACAAAACAGGCTCTAGAGTGATTATGGGTTACCCATACCTGCATATTTGTGGAGTCAGTCGCATAACGAATGTTAAGAGGATCAAACAATAAGATGCCGCCAAGATCTCTTTTCTGTAGTTCTTTTACGATTCTTTGGAGGCGGTATTCACGCATTCGTGTAAGGTTAGGAGGTGTCAACCCTAGCTCAGCCCACTCATTGAAAGCAATATCTGTGGGACCTATCTCGACACGGTCATTATCGTTCAGAGAGCCATCAGCTTTAAACGCGCCACCTCGACGCCGTGGAGGGTCGATTTTTCGATTTGAAGATGTGACTGAGAATGTGGTTATATTGCTCATTATTTGGCCTACCTCATAGTAATAACTTCAACAAACAAGAGCTCTCTTGAAGACTAGAGCCTTGCCTGAATGGTTGTATCTATAGTAATTTGCCACAAAAAATGAGTATGAAAAAAACGATTTAAACACACGAATTCATGACATAAATTCATGCGAATATTATTATAGATTCTTTCTCCGCTCTCTCTATTGTAAAACGCTATAGAGCTGTTCTTTTATATTTGACAGACTCTCGTATGGCTAGCCAAATGAGAGGGATAATAATCAATGCTGAACCTATCAATAAGCTGATATCTGGTATCTCATGGAACCACACGATGCCGATGAACACTGCTCCTAACAGACCCGTATATTCTGCACTAGATATTTTATGTGCTTCAACCGCTCGGTAGACCAGTACGCAGATACCCGCATAGATCAAAATAAACAAATTTGAGCCTGCTGCTATCCATAGTGCGTACCAACTCAAAGGGGCATTTTCCCAAATAGCCAAACCAAGCCCCAACGGTATTCCGACTAAATTGGTCAAAAACAGTGTTTGTGCAACTGTGTGATTCGAAGGTAATTTTCGCACTAATAGATTGTTTGTCGCCATGGTTAAGGCCACGATCAGCGCAAATATAGCACCCATATTAATTTGTGTTGGTTTTACCACGACAAGAATACCTATGAAGCCTAGTATTGCTACAACGATGCTTGGCGCGGTGAGTCTGTCTTTATAAAACAGAAACCCTAAAGGCAACATCAGTAAAGGCGCAGTATAAAAAATCGCATTGACCGTTGCTAGCGGTAGCGCTTGGATAGACAACACCATAAATACCGCGCCAAACAACCAAATATGCCCACGTACAAAATGCCATTTTACGTTACTAAGTATCTTGGCTTTTTGGTTGAATAAACAAAACGGTAGCAGCATCAAGACAGCTGTTAGCTGACGCAATAGCACAAACTGATAGACGGCTGCGCCATCAGGCAATTCTTTTATCAGCGCATCTGAAAGGACTGCAATCATGTTTCCTGCAACCAACAGTATCATTGCAAATCCAACACTCATCTTCGGCATTATCATGCTTATACCTATCTCAAAATACATAAAATTTTAAATTAAGCCATTTAATCTAATGGTCAGATAAATAGTATATTCGCGTATACTCATGACGTATAATGATATAAAAACGTTTAGTATTAGTTGAAATCATAATGAAACTCCCCCCATTACGTGCCATACAATGCTTTGAATCTGTAGCAAGGCTTAATAGTTTTTCTAAGGCAGCAGAAAGCCTCAACGTGACGCAAAGTGCCGTGAGTCATCAGGTTCGAACGCTTGAAGAATATCTTGGTGAAGCGTTGTTTTATAGGCAGGGCCGAACCCTTTCTTTAACAGATATAGGTGCTCGCTATTTCACAGAGGTGAATCAATCGCTGACTACTCTATCCAATACCAGTCAGGCCATTCGCCATGATAAGCCTGGCCATATTCGCCTAGCGCTGTATAGTTCAGTGGCTGTCAATTGGTTGATTCCTCGGTTAGAAAACTTCCGCGAACAGCACCCAGAGATTGAGCTGACCTTAAATATGGTGACAGACCAAGACGACTATAATGAGCAATGTTCGGATTGCTTTATTACCGTCAATCCACCGAAACGCAATGTAGTCAGCAAGCTTTTATTCGCTGAGAAGCTATTTCCTGTCTGTGGCCAAAAACTTTGGGCGGAAATAAAGGATCAGCCATTGCCTGAGGCGTTATGGCAACACCCTATACTGTCCGTAAAATATTCTGACAAAAGTGAAGGTACGGCTAATGATTGGCTAAAATGGTGTAAAGCAGGCGGGTTTGAGCTGCCAAGCGAGGTAAAGATTAATCAATTTAGCCATGTACTGCTTGCCGCACAGGCTGCACGTTATAACTTAGGTATTACGCTTACCGACAACTATATGATGCTAGAACAAACACATCAGCAAAATCTTGTCAAAATCCCAATGCATGAATTACTCACTGGCGACAGTTTCTATTTCTTTTATAATGACTTAAAGTCAAATCAACCAGACATCATTAAATTGAGTCGTTGGTTAGAGTCACAATGTCTTTAAAAGTGTTTTAAATAGCATTTTAAATAAGTGTTTCTAAAGACCGTCATTAACGAATATTACCTATAATTGCGACCAATAAGCACTGTGAAAGTATCAACCCCCTACGGTAAAGAGCAAGACCTATGCAAATAATCCTCAATCAAATGGATATTACCGATTATCAAGTATCAGTAAATGCTGCTGCGATATTAAAATCAATCCATGACAATCAAGCCTGCGATGGCTTTATGATTTTTCCAGAACTTGCTTTGACTGGCTTTCCGACGCTAGACAATATTGAAGCGTTGTATCATCAATCAACAGAGCACTTTCACAGCATATTGAAAGCAAGCAAAAATACAGATTCAACCATCATTATTGGACATATTGACAAACAGGATCAACTTTTCTATAACGCATGTTCTTTTATAAAAAACGGCAAAATCATTCATAAACACCGAAAGTCAAAACTTTGGCTTGATGATGTTGGGGTATTTACAAGCGGAGAAGACTTATCAGTGGTTAGCATTAATGATATGGTTTGTGGTGCTCAGATTTGTTTTGAGCTAGAGTTTCCAGAAGGCTCAAGAGCACTGGCAAAAAAAGGCGCACAGATCATATTTATGCCAAACGGCAATATGTCTCCCTATGCAAATACCCACTATGTATTGACTCAAGCGCGTGCCATTGAAAACCAATGTTTTGTGATTACTTGCAACGGTGTGGGCGTCGGTCATGGCGGTCAGTTTGTAGGAGAGAGTCTAGTGGTCTCTCCTACAGGACGAATTATCAAAAAACTTGGTTCGTCGCCAGATATAGTAACAGTAGATATAGATTTAGAGGAACTAGAGCAGTCTAAGCAAAACTATCACTATATAGACTTGTCTTAATGTAACCATAGAGCTTAATCATTAAACTGAGTAACAAGGTTATTTTCTGGAGAAACCACAGTGAAGAAAAATCACGGTTACTTATCGCGGCTGACGTCTGGTGGCTTGAGAGCCAATGGACTATCGTTGAGCTAGTACAGCGCAGCCTATATATCCTATGACTTACTATTCTCAGTCTCTCAAAGCATCTTCAACAAAGCTCAACCGGTCTTGACCAAAAAACATCTCACCATTTACAAAGAAACTTGGTGCCCCAAATACGCCTCGTGCTACTGCTTCTTCGGTACTAGATTTTAAACGCGCTTTAACCTCAGGCTCACTAATACGTACCTTAAAATCAGTCGCCTCAATGCCTACTTTCGACAGAACTTCAGCCACAACTTCTGGTGATTCCATATTTAACTTTTCAGCCCATAGCGCATTAAAGATAGCGGATAAATAACTCTCAAATTTGGATGTCCCCAAATAAGCGGTAACACCGCGCATAAGCTGCATCGTATTGACTGGGAAAAATGGATTGAAGCAAAAAGGCACGTCATAGATGGCTGAAAAACGCTTCAGGTCTTTGAGCATATAAGCGCCTTTAGCAGGTACGGCAGCTGGTGAGGTGTTACCAACGGCTTGAAACACTGCGCCAAGTAACATAGGTCGCCAAACAATCTCGGCATTGTGACGCTGCGCGATACTCGCTAACTGTTTCCATGCCAAATAACTGGCTGGGCTACCCACATCAAAGAAAAACTCTACTTGTTTACTCATCTTTGCATTCCTTGCAATATATTAAAAATCCATTAAAATTTTGACGGTTATTAACCAGATAAGATTAAAAAGTTTCCATCCATGGGCGTAAATCCAGCTCATGCGTCCAGCTATCTCTTGGCTGACAGTGCAGCTGCCAATACTGCTCAGCGATATGTTCTGGATTTAAAATACCGTCTTGGTCTTTTAGCTCATAGCGCTCAGGAAAGTTGTCACGAATAAAATCAGTATCAATGGCACCGTCAATGATAGGATGTGCGACATGGATGCCTTTAGGTCCCAACTCGCGCGCCATGCTTTGTGCCAATGCCCGCAGAGCAAACTTAGCGCTAGCAAAAGCCGAAAAACCTTTACTACCGCGTAAAGACGCTGTTGCACCCGTAAAAATAATTGTTCCCCTCTCACGTGGAATCATGACTTTTGCCGCTTCCCTACCTGTCAAAAATCCAGCCAAGGCACCCATCTCCCACACTTTTCGATAGACCCTTTCTGTCGTATCTAAGATGGAGAAATAAACGTTTGCCCCGATGTTAAACACCACGACTTCGATCGGGCCAATGTCTTTTTCAATATGAGCAAACAGCTCAATCATTTCTTGCTCGACACGCGCATCACAACCAAATGGCTTGACTACTCCTCCAGCCGCTTCGATATCACTGACTAATGTCTCTAGCTTCTCAACAGTCCTTCTGGTCACGCACAAAGTAAAACCTTCTCGCGCAAAACGTCTGGCAACAGCGCTGCCAGTGGCATCGCCTGCGCCGATTACAACTGCTACGGGTGCTCTGTTCATGTCTATTTCCTTATAGGTTCCTTTTTAGAACTAATAAAAACATAGCTTTATTTTTGGACCCTGTCAAGCTAACCTATAGCTTAAAGATAAAGGAGATAACCTATGCGCTGGGATGAACTGGACCAACAGTCTTGCTCGGTGGCTCGCACTTTAGCAGTCATTGGTGATCGTTGGACGCTCATTATTTTACGCGATTGTTTTTTGGGAGTCAGACGATTCGACGTATTTGAGCAACGCTTGGGCATTACACGTCATGTCCTATCTAACCGTCTTCGTAAATTGGTTGAATACGATATCTTAAAAAAAGTTGCCTATCAGCAGCGGCCGCTACGTGAGGAATATAGACTGACCGAGTGTGGATTAGATTTGCACTCTGTCGTACTGGCATTGGTCAGTTGGGGTGATAAATACATGGCTGATGAACGCGGGGCACCGCTGTTGCATAGACACAAGGCATGTGGTCACATTATGCATCCGGTGACAGTATGCTCCAAGTGCGCTGAACCCGTTACTGCACGTGATATTGAAGTTGAGATAGGACCCAAATGGATCGGTAATGATGGAGTGAGTATTTAATATAGTAGCGGTTGATGAATAACTGGAGCTAGATATCAGAACACTTTATTTAAAAGACTTAACCTTTTACGGCTGTACCGTATTTCAGCCTGAAGTATTCCAAAACCTTGTTAACTGTATCGAACAACGTAAAATAAATCCAATCGTGGCGTGTACTTTTCCATTAAAAGAGATACATACTGCTCAAGCGATTTTCTTAGAAAAGAAACATGTCGGTAAAATCGTTTTGAACGTTGCTCAAGAACAATCATCGATCAATAGCAAATAAATAGCGTATAAATGGCTTTGAACATTTTATTTAAAGTCATTTATATCTAAATCAATAAACGCTGTTTTGAAACATGAAAGTCAATCTTATCAGTCATGGCTTTCAACCATTCATTTTATCGTCAGCAGCAGAATATAGATCAAACCTATGAGATAACTGTCATTTCAGTGACGACAAATTCATCGACCATCCCATCTGTTACTTGTACATAGTTTTGGAAATGCGGGCTTTGTACATGTTGCTGAAGACACTCGTTGTTTTCCCAAATCTCATAAACAACGAAACCGTTACTATTTGCATTTTCTTGATGTAAGTCATATTGGATACAACCTTGATCATCTTGTGATGCTGCTGTCAGTTTAAGCAGCTCAGTTTTCACTTGTTCAACGTGCTCAGGTTTGGCTTTGATAGTGGCGACGATGGTAAGTGGTTTGTTTGCTTGCGTGCTCATCTATTTATCCTATGTTTATTATTATCATTGATTTAAATAGGTCCAACGTGTCTGCTAAAAACGTCACATTAGACCTATTAATCTAAATGGCGTTATGCAGACCAGCCTTCTAATACAATCTTGCCATGCGCTTGCTGTTTTTCTAGCATTTGGTGCGCACTACGTAGATGTTCAGCGGTGATAGCCCCAAGATTGTAAGCGACCGTGGTTTTGATCTCGCCTGCATCAATCAATTTTGCCACCGCATTTAATAAATAATGCTGTTCAATCATGTCTGGCGTATTGAACATTGAGCGTGCAAACATAAACTCCCAATGCAGGCTTAAGCTTTTGGTTTTAAGAGGGTTGGCATCTAGTGATTTTGGATCATCAATCAGTCCAAGCTTACCCTGCGGCTTTAAGCATTTAATGATTTCTTCATAATGATCCTCAGTGTTATTGAGACTCACCACGTAGTCTACTTCAGCAATACCTGTTTTTTGTAGTTCATCAGACAATGGGTTGCGGTGATTGATGACATAATCAGCACCCAAATCTTTGAGCCACTGCACGCTCTTATCTCTCGAAGCCGTACCGATAATCGTGGCAGATGTTCTTGTTTTTAATAACTGAGTTAAGATAGATCCAACGCCGCCCGCTGCGCCAATGACCAATACTGAGACGTTATTAGCATTCTCACTACTACCACTGTCATTCGCTGCGCTATCAGAGACAGGCACTTGTAAACGGTCAAATAACATCTCCCAAGCCGTAATCGTCGTCAGTGGTAATGCCGCTGCCTCAGCGAAAGACAAAGAGGCTGGCATGTGCCCAACGATACGCTCGTCGACCAACTGATATTCAGCATTGCTGCCTGAACGGGTCAAATCTCCAGCATAGTAGACGTTGTCGCCTACTGAGAATAAACTGACGTCTTCACCGACAGCCGTCACAGTACCAGCAGCATCCCAACCAATAACAGCATACTCACCCTCTGCAGCAGGACGCCCTTCACGGATTTTGTAATCTACTGGATTGACTGATATGGCTTTCACTTCTACAAGAATATCGCGGCCTGAAGCAATTGGCTTATCAAGGGTAATGTCTTGTAGCGATTGTTCATTATCGATAGGCAGATTGTTTTGATAACCAATAGCTTTAATAGTTTGCATAATATTGTGTCCTGTTTTCAATAAGAAAGTTTTTAATAATAAAATTTGAAAATATAGTTAGTAATGGTTTAATTGTTCGAAATTCATTAATGCTGCTAAATATAAGTCTTATGCAAAAATTGACTGCAATACTGTCTGAGTCTGCTGCTCAAGCTCTGCAATGGCTGCTTGGTTTAAAGCATCAGCATGTGGTCGACCAAACGCTCCTCTTGCATCGCCATGTGCGCCATCTTTTATATCGTTATCAAAGTATTTACCAGTATCGTTAGCGAACTCATCCGAGATGGCCAACTCGGTTAGGATGTTTGCGCCTTTGTCCGCTGATGACCAATATTGACCATACGCTTCATCGACCATTTTTGTGTTCAGTAGCGAGCCTGGATTGACGGCGATGACGTTGATATCGTTGATATCGTTGCTAGCGACGGTGTCAGCTAATGCCATACTCCACATCGTGAGTGCCAGCTTACTTTGAGCATAAGCATCCTTATCATCAAGGCGGGTCTGGCCTGCAAGTGCTTGATAAGATATTGACGCTTGCGCAGCTGAGCTTAAGTTCACGATACGCGCTTTATCAGACTGCTTTAGCAAAGGTAACAAAGCATTGGTCAGCTCATAAGGCGCTAGGTAATTGACCATAAAGCGTACATCCAAACCGTCTTTCGTCAATGCTGATGCCGTGGTATAAATCCCTGCGTTATTTATGAGCACATCAAGCTTTGGCAGTTTTTCATTGACGTCTGCTGCCATCTTTAGCACATCCGTTAGATCAGAAAAATCAGCCACAAACCCATCAATATTATCTACTGCTGCGCCTGTCGCGACTGCTTGAACTTCTGCAATGACGCTAGCAAGTTTGTCAGCATCGCGGCCATGCAAGTACACTTGGTGCCCAGCTTCTGCCAGTTTTAGCGCTGCCAATTTGCCAATGCCATCTGTGCTGCCAGTAATTAAAATTGTTTTAGTGATATTCAGAGTCATAAACCGCCCTTATTGTTTGAATTATTGTTTCAGTTTTGGATACCTGTTCTATTTTATCCATCGTGATAGCGCCCATTGTAATGAAAGTGTTGTGGGTCAAACAGTAGCCATCACCTAAAACACTTTCAATATAATTTTGAAAGTGAATTATATTTAAGGGGTTATGTAGAGCCTTATCTAAGCAATTTGCAGTTATACTTAGGTTCAAACTTCATGAGGAATGTTAAATGCAGTATCCGATAGCAATTACACCAAGTAATGAAACAACAGCTTACGGCATATTTATCCCAGACATAGTGAGTTGCTATTCAGCCAGCGATGAACGTGCAGATATCTTTAATAATGCTAAAGAAGCAATTATGCTCCATCTAAAAGGATTGATAGAAGACGGCGAAGCCATTCCTCTACCTACCGATAGTACTAGACATAAAGATAATCTAGATTTTGAAGGAATGGATTGGGCAGTAGTAGATATTCAGATACATGAGCTATATGAATGACATCAAAGAACCACTCATGCCTGTCAGATATAATAAATGAACTAAAAAAACTCATATAACAAAAAGGACAAGTAATCTAATCATGAAAAATTAAAAAGATAATGAATAGAAAACTGCATTATCAATCTTATTTTAAGTCACGCTATGCAAATTGGCGTTCGAATGACGTCCAGTCCTCAACATAGGCTGGCTAGCAAATAAGACAATCACACCAACTAATGAAAACACACCAAAGGCGTAGAATGCAGTAGCAGCACCATACCGATCCACAATCAAACCAGTAAAGATGACGGGTACACTAAGCCCTATATATGCCATCAGAAAATAGCCTGCACTTGCACGTGCCTGCTCATTTCCAGCAGATTTTGCGATTCCTAACATACCGCCTAAATAGACAAAGCCATAGCAACTAGTACTGGCCAAAAATGCCGCCAAAAGAATGACTGGTAGGTTGGCATTCAACGTCCCCCAAGCCAATAAAGCATAAGCTGGTAGTAAAATCAGAAGACCAAGCTTGCTTGAAACTTGAGGGTCAAGCTTTCGGGCGATTGGCTGAACGATCAATCCACAACTGATGGCTAACATAGAGGATACCCCTGCATACTTAGCCAGTCCATGCGTGTCCAGCACTGAGGGAATAACTGACAACACCAATCCGGTCGTCGCCCAACAAATCAAAATACCGCTGCCATACCAAATGACCTCACGGTTAAAATAAGGTAGCCGTAGCATAGAGGTGGGCAAATTAGTGCGTTTAGGTGCTGTCTCTGGTAATTGATATAACAAAAACATAGCGAACAGCCCGCTCGCTAGCAGTAAGAAAAAACTGGCTGGCTGATCGGTTTCATAAAACATCAAAGAAACTGTCGTCAATACAGGGCCAAGACCAAAACCTATCGTTGTACTGGCCGTTACCCACGCTGTCGCACGCATCGTATCTGTTGAGCCGAGCAGCTCAATCATATAGGCAGTCGCCGTAGCAGCCATCAGAGCAGTTCCCACACCCAGTACGAATCGCGCTACTGCTAATGCTCGCGTGTATGGATAAAATAACATAAGAGCCGTCGCTGCTACCGATAACGCTAAAGCTATTAAAATTGTCTTGCGCCGTCCAATCCGATCAGACAACCCACCAAAAGCCAACAATACAGGTATGACGCCTAATACATAAAAGGAAAACGCTATCGTAGTTGCTAGTACGCCATAGCCATCATTGTGTGCGTAAACGGCATAAAGCGGCCCTTGGATATTGACGCTTGTCGTTATCACGCATAAGGCAAAGGCCAGATATTTATTATATTTTTTCGTGGTCATATATCGCTGCTTTTTGAAGAATGATCATTGAATTGACTGAGGTAAGTGTGATTCACAGTAGAATGACACCTACCTCTACATCGTTTACGTTCAATTATTAAAACAAAAGTACAGTAGGTTATCTATATACAATACAGTACAATTAGACAGAACTGTTTGGTCTATAAAACCCATACAGTTGGGATATCCTACTCATATATCGTCATAGCTGTAACCTTGAGATAAGACCTTCATAAAAGCCGCCTTACCAAAAATTGTAAAAAATATGAATAAAAAGCGAACACGTATCGAAGTTGTCATGGCTGACGTAAAAGAGAAAATAGCAACCGTTATCTATATGCCAGAGTCGCGACTACCCTCCGTCCGTGCTGCTGCCAAAGATTATGGGTTCTCGCCATCGACCGTGGTTGAAGCCTATGAGCGCCTGCAAACTGAGGGAATCATCTACTCCCGTCCTGGTGCAGGCTTCTATGTGGCAGAGACGACAGCGCCTCTATTATTGACAGATATAGCACCAAAAATTGAGCGAGTGGTAGATCCATTGTGGGTATCACGGCAGTCGCTGGAGCCGCCCGATGGTGCATTAAAGCCAGGCTGTGGGTGGTTGCCAGCGGACTGGCTGTTTGAAGCGGGTATACGCCGTGGTCTGCGAAATGTAGCAAAAGCTGACGCGTCCATTATCAGTGAGTATGCAACGCCGCTAGGACTGTTAGCATTGCGTCAACTACTCACGCGGCGTATGGCAGGATTGAATATCAATGCAGAACCATCACAGGTCATATTGACGGATTCAGGCACTCAGGCGATAGATTTGATTTTTCGATTTTTGCTGACACCGGGTGATACAGTTGTCGTCGATGATCCTTGTTACTTTAATTTTCGAGCACAGCTGCTTGCCCATCGGGTCAAAGTGGTTAGCGTCCCTTATACGCCAAATGGGCCAGATGTAGAGGCCTTTGCAGCGATTTTAGATGAGCATAAGCCGCGCCTGTACATCACCAATGCTGCCATTCATAATCCTACGGGCGCAACGTTATCACCTGCTACAGCATACCGTGTGTTACAGTTGGCCCAGACTGCTGGTTTGTACATTATCGAAGACGATATTTTTGCAGATTTTGAAGTCAAGCCTGCAGCGAGATTGGCGGCTTTGGATGGGTTATCACGCGTATTCTATATCGGCAGTTTTTCTAAAACGTTATCCGCATCCCTACGCTGTGGTTATATTGCAGCGCCTACAGAATGGGTCGAGAGCTTGGTAGATTTAAAGATAGCGACTGGCTTTGGTGGCAGTCAGTTAGCAGCGGCTGTTGTGTTCTCAGCGTTGACTGATAGCGGCTACCGTAAGCATATGAATGATATCCATACTCGGCTGGCAAGCGCACGTACTCATACGCTACCACGATTGGCTAAATTAGGCATCGTACCGTGGCTGCTCCCACAAGCAGGTATGTTCCTATGGTGCCGATTACCTGAGAATAATAATGCGACCGAATTGGCCAATCGCTGTTTATCCAAAGGTGTGGTATTGGCGCCGGGTAATGTTTTTAGTCAATCGGACAATGCTGAGAACTTTATGCGGTTCAATGTGGCGCAAATGAGTCATTCAAAAGTTTTCGAGGTATTGGCTCAATCTTTAGACTGACCAATCAGAGACTTATATAGTCATTCCACTATAAAAGTATTACAGCGTTAACCTCGCTTGAAGTATCAAATGTACATCTATACTCGGTTGCCTTGTACTACTTTTAAATTGAATCGACTATAGTGCTAGTACCGTCCTATTATATAGTGACCTTTCGACTATAATTCTAAGCCTAAATATCAGCCAAAAATAAGCCGAACACAATTAAATCTAATCACTTCCGACAACGGATACTATTTCTCTAGGATAGCTCATATGTCCCCTATATATACTGCATTGGCTGTACTGGTTACCTTTATCTGGGGCGTAAACTTTACCTTTATTGCGTGGGGTCTTGAGAGCTTTCCACCATTGATGCTTACCGCCCTGCGTTTTTTCTTTACTGCTGTGCCTCTGGTTTTGTTTCTAAAGCCACCTAAATTTAACCGTACCTTGTTTATTTATGCCATCGGTACATTTGTCATGCAGTATGCCTTTGTATTTACAGCGATGCATCTGGGTTCATCCCCGGGGCTGACGGCACTACTGCTACAAATTCAGATTTTTATCACGGTATTGCTAGCGTACTTTATATTGGGTGAAGCAGTCAGCCGTATGCAAATCGTCGGTATGTTGGTCGGTGTGCTAGGACTCAGCGTGATTGCGCTAAACCTTGGCGGTGATATGCCTTTGGCAGGGTTCATCTGTATTTTGATTGCGGCCATCGGTTGGAGCTTTGGTAATATTGCCTCCAAGCAAGCATCAAAACAGACCTCAGAAAAAGCATCAGAGCAAATGGCTCTAAAGGCGATGCAGCAAGGAACAAGGGTATCTGTTGCTACATCTAGCACTGGAAAAAATAAAGCCTCTGCTCTGTCTGCGCTAGCGCTGGTCGTCTGGGGCGGTCTCATTGCTTGCGTGATGTTAACGATATCTTCTCTTACATTTGAGACTGATGCATGGCAGCTGGAGACGTTTACTGAAGCATCGCTCAAGTCTTGGCTCTCACTTGGGTTTATCGTCTATATCTCAACCTTAATTGGCTTTGGCCTGTGGGCACACTTACTCAGTCAAAATACCGCCTCCAAGGTTATGCCGTTTGCGCTATTGGTGCCCGTATTCGGTATGGTGACCTCAGTACTACTCACAGGAGAAGTAGTGACGTGGTGGAAGATGCTGGCCATGATGTTGATCTTATCAGGACTGCTATTGGCGAATGTGAAAATAAAAATGAAAAAAAGCTGCTAACGATGACCACTAAAACACTTGGCCATCATTAGCAGCTTTCTATTTTCTGCAGCTTTTTTCTATAGTTATCGTAAGTCATCCACCACAGCTAGCATTGCTACCAGTGATGCTTCCCCTAACTTGATAGAACGCTCGGGTGACCAACCCATCTCTTCATCGGGCAGATTATCATTGTCTTTAAATGGCATCTCTAACGTATTAGCAAGACAATCAAAACGCTCTGCTACCCAATTGGTGGCAACGGTCATATTGGCAGCACCTGGTGCATCGATCTCATAGCCAATCTCAGACTGAAAATCAGCACTGGCTAACTTTAATACGTCTGAAAACTTATCACGTAGTCCAGCAAGACGGTCACTGTAGCTTGGCGTCCCTTGTGAACCAGCGAGGAATACGTACGGCAATGCTTCATCACCATGCACATCATAAAACAGATCAACGCCTGTCGCTTCCATTTTATGAATCACATGAAACACTTCAGGGCTTTTGTCTAAGCTTGGACTTTGCCATTCACGGTTTAAATTGGTTCCGGCAGCGTTAGTACGCAAGTGACCACGTACACTGCCATCAGGGTTCATATTAGGGACAATATAAAAGTTTGCCTTGTCTAACAACTGTTTGCCAGTCGCATTATCGCTATCTAACAAGCTATACAACAAACCCTCAATGAGCCATTCAGCCATCGTCTCACCTGGATGCTGACGAGCAGTAATCCATATATTACGCTTACTAGCATCTCCATCCCCGATTTTGACTAGAGTCAAGTCACGTTTATCAAGCGTTTCGCCTAGATGCTCTAACGTCACTAGCGGATGCACTTGCACAGCGGCCAATAAATCTTGATGACGCTCATAGCTATAAGGCGCAAAATAAGCAATCTGAATGGTTTCGCATTCTAACTCTGCCACGATGGTCAATTTGCCATCTTTATAAGAGGTTGGCAGACGGAACCAATGCTGACGATCATAAGAAGCCACCGCTTGATAATCATCCCAACCCTCCAGATAAGAGGCCTCTCCTGCATTCATAATATTGAGAACATACTGCTCCCCTATTTGACCTGACAGACGAAAGTTAAACCACTGAAAAAACTCGCCGCCAACGTCTGGACGAATCGCTAATTGAATGTCTTTTTTGTCATCTGCATTAATAATGTCAATGTTGCCTGCATCAAAATTAGCCGTGATATGCATAGTCATTCCCTAATTGATTTTTATGATTGTGTTTTAAGTATTATGTTCGTTATCGACTTACTCTTCTACCTATTGCCTTTTAATAATCTCTAGCTTTATATTGGGCACTAGACATACATTTACTTGGTCATTACCAGCTCGTTTTCAAGGCAACCATCTATCAAATTTATCTATTCAGATTGAATATCTATCGTTGACTACTAAAAGATTAAACCTCCGCTAATAACTCGACACTTACTTGAAAGTAATCATCGTCCTTTATAGTAATACTGACGTTACCGTTATGCGCCCCAACGATAGACTGTACGATAGATAGCCCCAAACCTGTTCCTGTATGGCGATCTATTGTTTTATGATGTCGATAGAAGCGCTCAAACAACTTATCTGCCTCACTTTGTGTCAACGGCTCATCTAATTGGTTGGTGATGGTCATTCGTAGAATATCTTGTTTTGATTGCTGAAGACCGGTTATCGTTGTATCCACTATCTTATCTGAGTTCATTCTATCTGCCCTAATGGTTATAACGCTATCTTGAGCAGCATAATAAACCGCATTCGATATCAGATTAGCAAAGAGCCTTTGTAATAAACTTTTATCTCCTAAGACAGCGCTGAACTCACCTTTGGTTTCAATAGCGATACCTCGGTCTTCTGCAATCATTTCGTAGTAATCAACGAGCTTGGTGATTAAACTGTCCGTATCCACGTGACTGATTTGCGAGTCACTCAATCCTTTTTGGGTTTTTGCCAGCAGCAGCATGTTGTTTATCATGGCCGATAGCTGCTCTAACGTGTCATGTTGATGGTGTAGCTGCTCAATGTATTCATCACCAGCTCTTGGTTTGTTTAACATGACTTGCGTTTGCGTGCTGAGTGTCGCTATTGGAGTGCGCAGCTCATGGGCGATATTGTCTGAAAACCGAGACAAAGACTCAAAGTTACTTTCAAGCTTGGCCATCATCGAATTGTAAGATTCTGCTAGTGGTCGCAGCTCTAACGGCATATCACTGACCGTTACTCTGTCATCCAATCTGTCAGGATTCATTGTTTTCATTTTTTGGACGATGGTCGCCAAAGGGGCAAAACCCCAGTACACACCCAACGCCGCTACTGAGACGAGCAACAAGGTAATCGCGAACAAAATCATACTAAGCTGACGATTGAACTGTAATAAATACTGATGATGCACATCTATAGGCAGTGCGATAAGCGCAAGCATTTTGTCGTCTTCAATGACCATTGCTCGATAGTATCGGCTGTTGATATTCATCACAAACTGTTGCTTATCATTATCTTGTTTCAGTGATGACAGATTAAACCCTTCTCCTAGCTCTTGAGCAAAGTTATTGGGGGTACTAGACAGTATCTGCCCTTCTTTATTAGCGATAATGGTTTTTAGATCGTAATCTAACCAAGAAGAATGCTGATGATCAGCTTCATCTGATATCGCTGCGGTAGAAGTATTTCCATCATGCATTACGTCAGATGCCGCTCTTAGCGGCTGTTGACTATTCAATGGATTTTGAGAGCTTGGTAGGGTTTGGAAAGTTATAGGGCTACTAGGTTCTATCACTCGCTTACGTAGGTTAAAAGCCGCATGAGTCATAATCTCAGCGTCCATTTGCTCAAAATGGCCTTTAACAGAACGCTGTATCCATATATAAATAATAACCTGCGATATAACAACAAATATTGTGAGCAATAGCACAGTACGCCATAATAGTGGTAAACGCCGATTATCAAACCTATATTTCATATTAGACATTGCCAGCTTCGTGAGATGGATTACTATCAAGCGCTGTATCGACAGCTTCCAACCGATAGCCCATCCCGCGCACCGTATGAATCAGCTTTGCGTCATGATCATCGTCTATTTTTATACGAAGACGCCTTATCGCCACATCAATCACATTGGTATCATTTTCAAAGTTCATATCCCATACTTGGGAGGCGATGATTGAGCGTGGAAGCACTTCACCGCGGCGCTCTAATAAAAACTGTAGTAAGGAAAACTCTTTTGCCGTGAGCTTAATAGGCTTATCTCCTCTATGCACCGTGCGCTTGCCAATATCCATCTTGAGATCCGCTATTTGCATAATCGTACTTTGATAGTCGGCTTGATTGGCACGTCGTAATAAGCTTTTCATCCTGACGATCAATTCTGCAAAGGCAAAAGGTTTGGTCAAATAATCATCACCACCAATCTCAATCCCTTTTATCTTGTCACTCAAGTCATCTTTTGCGGTTAGAAATAACACAGGTGTATGCTTGCCAGCCGCTCGGTAATTACGCACCAGCTCAAAACCACTAACATCAGGTAGCATCACATCCATCAATATCACGCTAAACTCTTCCGTCATCAATGCATGATAGCCATCTAATCCTGTTAGCTGATGATCCACGATAAACCCAGCTTCGGTTAAGCCTTTTTTTATATACTCGCCGAGCTTTAACTCATCTTCTACCAGCAGTACTTTCATGGTAATTCCTCAATACGGTCATGATTGTTTAACGTTCTAACCAGCACAGGTGACAACATTGACTGGTAGCGGACAAAGATGTCATGTGCTCGTAATCAGACTGTCAGTTTTATTTTGCTAACCTACATAAACGATAAATAGCTGCTCGTTTTCGATACTTAGCTACGATGAATTATTTTTATCGGTAATCAATGTAAACAACTTACAAAAGAGGTTTTATATGAAAATTCACGGTTCATTAAAAAAATTAACACTGCTGTCGGTATCTATACTTATCGGTACTACCACTGCCTATGCGCATACAATTGATCTAAGCACTTCAATCATCAACAACTGCGACGCTGTGACTGAGTTTGCAAAAAACTTGGATCATAACGATGCTCAGCTCTCAAATTCACAAATGAAAAGTTATATCGATGCGAGAGTGGCTTGTGAGATTGAGCACAAAGATCAACATCTACAGTCTGAAAAATACTTTATCAATAAATATGGTAGCGATAAGTGATATCAGCTCTGATGTCATACTAAAGGATTACTGACAACATTAAAAACCATAAATATTAAGATGACAGAATTGTAATCCTACCGTCATCTCTCTGTCAGAATCACTAAAGTATGCTTTAAAGTAACTTAATATCTTAAAGTCTTTTCGACTACATACCAAATCAAATAAGGATTTACCATGTCACTATTCAAATCAATGCCACTGTCTAAATCAATCGTAGCAACTGCTATAGCCTTAGTTGTTTCAACCTCTGCTTTGGCGCACGACCCAAAAATGCATGCTGAAAAAGACCAAATGAACTGTGAGAAGATGCAAAAGCATATGCAGATGATGCAAAAAATGGATCATAGCAGAATGGATATGAATGATCCTGCTATGAAAGCCATGATGGCTAACATGAGCAAAATGAAAGCGATGTACCAAAAGCACTGTGTGAGCAGCGATAGCGACTCTTAAATATCAATTTATAAGTTCAATACTATAGTCAGTTCAATATAATTTCGATACAAGGAAACCGAGTGCAAGTTATACATTAGTATGCTTAGCGAGGATGACGCTGTAGCGGATTTATATAGACTTGACTATATTGTCAGAGAAGCTGATCAAGCAGTAATGGGATATTAAATAAAATGGATTTTTAGGACAAACCTATGAAGTTTTTATTAGGAATACTTTTTACTGTATTTGTTGCTATTGTGGGCATTTTTATGGTGGTGACTAGTGGCATGATAAATATCGGCGCTGATCAAGCTCATAGTCCGCTGGTTTACGATTTTTTAGAAACTGCCCGCACACGCTCGATTGAACATGCCAGCAAGAATATTTTAGTTCCAGACTTAGAAAAGGCAGAGATGATCAGTTCAGGTGGGGCTGATTACAAAGACATGTGCGCAGGCTGTCATTTATCACCTGGTGTCACAAGTACCGATCTGAGCAGTGGTCTTCATCCAAAACCGCCGAATTTTACTAAAGCAAATATTGTTAAACGTTATCAGAGCGAGGCTGGTGCCAGACAAAGCTTTTGGGCGATTAAACATGGCATTATGGCATCTGGCATGCCCGCTTGGGGCGCTACTCACGATGATGACAGGATATGGGCGATGGTCGCTTTTATTAGATCGCTACCTAACCTAAATGAAAACCAGTACACCATGCTAACGACTCGGTTAGACGATAGTATGTTGGATATGTCATTTGATGGTGAGATGGATATGTCAGGTGATGGATCCGAAATGCAACATTGATTTTTTGTACAAAATGCAGTGCTCAATAGTGCTGCTTTTTGCGATTTGAGTTTTAAGCTTTGCTAGCACTATTTTGTCCAGTGATATTTTATCCAGTAATGTGGCTCTAATTTTTATAATATTTAATCGTCAGACAGACGCTCGGGAGTAGTTTTATGAGACGCTATACTAATAGATTTATTAATGAACATAATCTGATATCTGGCCGTGTGCTCTCGGCGATCGTGGTATTGCCATTATCGTTAACGATTGCCGCTTGTAGTCAACCTAATTCCGCTGCTGCTGACTCAACACCAGCGACTGAGCCAACTGTTGCTACGCAAAACGTGCAAACTACGCACACGGAGCAGCCAACAGCTGAAATAATGCCAGTCAGCGCTCCTTCAGATACCCAATCAACTATCCTAAAAAACATCTCAGCCACCGTCTATAAAGATGCCAATTGTGGCTGCTGTAAAGAATGGGTCGGTTATGCCGAAGGTCATGGTCTAAACGCAACTGCACAGAATGTCGAAGACGTGTCCTTGTTTAAAGAGCGATACAGCGTACCGCAGCAAATGCGCTCTTGCCATACCACCGTCACTACTGATGGCTACGTATTTGAAGGTCATGTCCCTGCTAAGTATATGGCGCAGTTCCTAAAAAACCCACCAAGTGATGCGATCGGACTTGCTGTACCGAGCATGCCAGTCGGTAGCCCTGGCATGGAATACCAAGATAAATTTATGTCGTATAAAGTGATGCAGCTTAACAAAGATGGCTCAACAGCTATTTATGCAATTATTGACACACCGCAGCAGCAAATCTAGCTTGGTTGTCGTTTAAATAGCTTATTCAGCTCTGTTAATAAGCGGCCAAAGACATAGGCTTGGCTGATAAACATATAGACTCAACTCTCACTTTATGGATATAAATCAGGTGAATAATTATGAACAAAACTATGCTTAACCGCAGGCGTTTTTTGACAGGATCTTCTACCTTGTTAGGGGCATCCATGCTGTCCACCCTACCGTCTATTGCCAATAGTGCGCTCGGTAAAGGCCAGCAGAATGTAGCCGTCAACAGTGATAAATCTGACCATATCGTACCTATCTTAACCGGTAATGAGTTTGATCTGTATGTCAGCAAGAAGCCCGTTACTGTTAATGGCAAGTCGAGTATGGCAACACTGATTAACGACTCACTACCAGCACCAACGCTAAAGATGCAAGAAGGCGATACCGTAACTATCCGTGTTCATAACCAGATGAATGAGTCAACCTCTATTCATTGGCATGGTCTGCTGGTACTTTTTGAGATGGATGGGGTGCCAGGTATTAGTTTCGATGGTATTCCTGCGAACAGCACCTTTACCTATAAATTCAAACTTAAACAATCAGGCACCTATTGGTATCACTCACACAGTGGATTCCAAGAACAAACCGGTATGCTTGGTGCTATCGTCATTGAACCCAAAGGCCGTGAGCGTCATCCAATCGAGGAAGACCATGTAATCGTGCTGAGTGATTGGACGCACCGCGATCCGCACAATCTCTTGAAGTTGCTCAAACAGCGCGCTGACTTTGATAACTATCATTTGCCGGATTTCAAAAAACTATTGTCTGATATTGCCGCAACAGATTTAGAAGCTGCTTATGACAAGCGCAAAATGTGGAATCAGATGCGCATGATGCCGACGGATTTTACTGATTTGTCTGGCGAAAAGACCTTTACCTATCTGATGAATGGTAAGACCACAGCAGCCAATTGGATGCAGGTAGTGAAAGCAGGACAGCCCGTTAAATTACGATTTATCAATGCTTCAGCGCAAACCATTTTTGATGTGCGTATACCGGGTCTCAAGATGACTGTGGTAGCAACAGATGGTATTGATGTCGCACCCGTTGCGATTGATGATTTCCGCATTGGCGTGGCTGAGACCTATGATGTCATCGTCACGCCTACTCAAGACGCACATACGATATTTGCCCAAAATATCGATCGTTCAGGCTATGTTGCGATCACGCTTGCGACCAAAAAAGGTGCGCGAGCTGCCATACCGGCTATGGACAAGATTGAATGGTTGACCATGGCCGATATGATGGGTGCGATGGGTGATAAAGGCTACAAAGCAAAGCATGCTAAGACCGAGTATGACTTTAAATCTGATATGCGTGTCGACAGTCCACGTATGAACCTCGATGATCCCGGTATTAACCTGCGTGATATTGATAGAAAGGTTTTGACTTATGACCAATTACGTTCCGTGGATGAGGCTATATTTGCGGAGCAGCGCAAGCCTACCCGAGAGATCGAGCTACATTTAACGGGTAACATGGAGCGCTATATTTGGGCGTTGGATGGTGTCATGTTTAAGGATGCAACGCCTGTCAATATTAAGCCTAACGAGCGCGTGCGTATCACCTTAGTCAATGACACGATGATGAATCATCCGATGCATCTGCATGGTATGTGGAGCGACTTGCGCACGCCATCTGGAGACTTTCAGGTACGTAAACATACGATTGTGGTGCAGCCAGCGCAAAAGATTAGCTTCGATGTGACGGGAGAAGTTGGACGATGGGCATGGCACTGTCATCTGCTGTATCACATGGAAGCTGGCATGTTTAGAGAAGTTGCCGTTGTTTAACAAACCTTCGAATATGAGGCTTATTATGAAAATATCTAAGAAAAATCTGTCATTCATTGGTTTGTCATCGCTAGTCTTACTCACATCCTCTTTTGCAACAGCTGCTGAGATGTCGAATATGGATCATAGTGGCATGGATATGTCAGGTGATATGTCTGGTATGGACCACAGCGGCATGGATATGTCGGGCGATATGTCTGATATGAACCACAGCGGCATGAATCATGGCAGTATGGATATATCGGGCATGCAAGGCGGGCAGCCACCAGCTGATGCTCTCAGTCCAGACTATTCAAATGGGGTTCCATACGGGCAGTATGGTAAACCAATGATGATGGGCAGCATGCCATTATGGGGAGTCTCAGTAGACGACTTGGGCTATCAGTTTGATGAGGATCAAATCAACTTCGAGGCGACGGGTTGGTACGGTACTGACAGTAACCGTATAAAACTACGCACGGAAGGTAGTGCTCATACTAAAGATGATAAAGGAATCGATAGCTTAAGCTCCCTTGCTTATTGGAAACCACTGAGCATTTTTTGGAATGGTGAAGCTGGTGTCGCTTACGATACTGAAAACGATAACGCTGCAGTAATGGCAGGTATTGTCGGTACCGCGCCTTATTTTATCGAAACGGATGCGAGAGCCTACTTATATACCGATGGTCAGCTTCGTCTTGATTTGGGCGCAGAGTACGAATGGCGTTTGGATCAGCATTGGGTAGTCATACCGGAGGTTGGACTGACTGCCTTTAGTAAAGATGACCATGATAATGGTATTACCAAAGGCTTTAATGAGATGGAAACTGAGGTCAGGCTGACTTACGAGACATTCAGTCGCCAGCTAGCCCCTTATGTAGGTGTTAGTTATGAGACAGCGCTTGGCAAGGCTCGTGGCCAAAGACGTCAAGAAAATGAATCAGTTGATAGCAGTAGTTTGACTGCGGGGGTTAAATTCTGGTTTTAACTGTCTACCCATTTTAATTTAACAAAACAATGGAGGTCATATCATGGAAACTGCTAAGCAAAAAAATATGAACCCTTATGTAAAATTCACCTTAATGATTCTGACATCGACTGTCATCATGTATATCATGATGTACTTCAATACCTACCAGTGGGATCACATTTACTTTAGTGAAACCCGAGCTTATATGGCGCTATATATGGGTGCCGGTATGGCAGTCGTCATGTTGGCATTTATGAGCAATATGTATAAGATGACCAAGGTCAACTTGATGACCTATGGTCTAAGTGTATTGATGTTTGCAGTTGGTATCTGGGGCGTTAGATCTCAAGCGACTGTCGATCAAGTCGATTGGATGCAGGCGATGATACCGCATCACTCGATTGCCATTCTCACCAGTAGTCGCGCTGATATTGAAGATCCGCGTGTACAAAAGCTTGCTGATGATATTATAAAAGCACAAAAGCGTGAAATCGCTGAGATGAAGCAGTTGATTGATGAGCTTGAATAAGAGAATGGTGTACCAGTGAACGCTGCGAAAAGCGATTACTTTTTTCTGCTCAGACGCTCAATGACCCAGCCTGCTAGTGGGAAAGACACCAACTGTGTCAGTGGAACAAGTATTATCGTTTCAATTAATACCACCACTGGCAGGCTTAATCCTTGGGTCACAGGCTTCAATAACGTCAATACGATTAGGAGCGTTGGATAAAGTCCGACATATCCTATCAATATGCGTATAAGTCTGTCTTTGGAATTCTGATTCATTGCCTACTACCTATTGATAAAACGATAAAAGAAAAACCTTTAAGCGACAAAAACAATAATTGTCGCTTAAAGATTGACTGTCTGTGAATATCCAACAAGTCACAAATTTATAAATGAAAATAAGGCCATTAGTATTAATGGCCTTATCTCAGTCACTGTTTATGTACTTTGCTATTCTTGATAGTAAGGATAATCACTGTAGCCCACATCAGTACCACCATACATCGTGGTAGGATCTACTTCATTCAATGGCCAGTTATTGGCAATACGCTCTGGCAGATCAGGATTGGCGATAAAAGGACGACCAAACGCGAATAAATCACCGTAGCCTTTTTCTAAAATGTTCACAGCTTTTTGTACCGTGTACTTGCCAGCATAAATAATACGGCCTGAAAACTCTTCTCTGACTGCTTGATAAAAAGTGTCTGGTAAATCAGGCGCATTATCCCAATCAGCTTCTGCAATGGACAAATAAGCAATACCCGCTTGCTCAAGCAATTTGACTGCTTCGACATAGGTATGATGGGGATCTGACTCTACCAAGCCTAAATACACGCGTGTCTCATCCGTACTCGCAAACAAAGGCGCAAAGCGTACGCCTAAACGATCAGCACCCACCACTTCACTGACAGCAGCCACGATTTCTTTTAAGAAACGCAGACGATTGGTCAACGATCCGCCGTATTGGTCATCACGGTGATTGGTGTGCTCAGAGATAAACTGATTGACCAGATACCCATTGGCACAATGCAGCTCTACCCCATCAAAACCCGCTTCCAATGCATTGCGCGCAGCTGCCGCATACATACTTACCAGTTCACCAACTTCATCGGTACTGAGAGCGCGTGGCTCACTTGGATCAGCCAATGCACCTGCACCTGGACCTGTTTCAATAAATACTTTGACGTTATCAGCGGTAATATCAGACGGCCCTACCGGCTGAGCACCATTAGGCTGCAAGCTGGTGTGCGACACACGGCCTACATGCCAAAGCTGAGCAAAAATAATACCGCCTTTGTCATGTACTGCTTGCGTGACTTTTTTCCAACCTTCAACTTGGGCTGGTGAATGAATACCTGGCGTCCAAGCATAACCTTGACCTCTTGGCTCAATCTGCGTACCTTCCGTCACCATAAAGCCTGCTGTCGCACGCTGTGCATAATAGCTGGCCATTAAGTCATTAGGGATATTGTCAGGTTGCGTGCTACGAGAGCGTGTCAATGGCGGCATGACGATGCGGTTTTTGAGCGTATAAGGCCCAAGTGCTACAGAGGAAAATAATGTCTTTGTATCTGGAATAGTTTGTGTCATAAGTGTCTCTTTTAAAGCAGCTGATGGCTTATTATTGAATGTATTGAGCCTGTTTTAATGCTTAATAGCTCATTTAGTGGCTACTTAAGCAATGTTGGTCAGCATAGCGTTTTGCAGGTACAATTAGAAACAACCGTTTCTTGTTTAAGATACAATTATTAATTGTATGAAATTATGAATGGTATGAATCGGCTCGATATCAAGCAACTTAGAGTATTGCAGGCGCTACTTGATCTAAAAAACTTGTCGCAAGTCGCACGCAAAATGGGGCTGACCCAACAAGCCATCAGTGAGCAGTTACGCAAGTTACGTGAGGTGTTTGATGATCGTTTGTTTATCCGTCAAGGTAATAGTATGGTGGCAACGCCAAAAGCACTGTCGATGCGGCAACCGATTGACGATATATTAAAACAGTTAGAAATGTTGTTAGAGCCCGAGGTGTTTACGCCGCAAACCTATAAGGGTGTGTTTACGATTAGCGCAACTGACTATGCAACGCAGGCATTATTACCACAACTGTTTAATATAACGCGCCGTGAAGCGCCTGATTTGAGGTTGATAGTGCGCGACTTTGCTTCAGATAACATCAATCAGCTGATTGCGGCAGGTGAACTTGATCTACTCATTACCTTTCCCGAATTTATTCCTGATAATTTATCGTATGTGACGCTGCTTGAAGAGCAACATTTATGCATTACTGGTTGTAAAAACACCTTTGCAACAGAGGCACTAACACTGACACAAATCGCCGCACAGCCGCAACTGGTGGTATCGCCTTCGCGTGCCAACTTGCGTGGCTCACATGATCAATGGTTCGCAGAAAAAGGTCTAAAACGAAATATTGTGATGTCGGTTCCTAGCTTTTCGGCTGTACCAGATATTTTGCACACCACTGACATGATTGCGTTTTATCCTTCGCGATTGTTGCCGAGCAGCAAGGTCAAAGAGCTTAAGATTGAAGCGTTGCCCCCCACTTTTAAAGTCATCGCAGCATGGCATCCACGTACTGCTGACAGTGGCATACATCGTTGGTTAATCGAGCAATTACGAAATCTATAATAATTGACTTAGCTATAGCCAACTTTGAAACGACATCGAAAGTCTTTAAATTTGAACTTGACGGAAATAATGTAATGGCAAAGTATGAATAATAAGCGACGTTATCTCTTATTTTGATAGGTTGTTAATAACTGCTCTGTACTCGATTCAGTTTAAAAAAGAGACAAGGCAACGGAGTGCAGATGTAATGTACTACTTCAAGCGAGGTTAACGCTGTCACTCTTTTATAGAGGATTGACTACATTAACATAAAACAACCTTTGATTCTGAGATTCAAAGGTTGTTTTATTTTTGACAATTACGCTGAAACACTGTGATCTATGCTTTTTAGAATACTTACCCAAACTGAAAGGCAGACAATTGCGTTTTTAGCACTTGCTGGGAGTAAATCTTTTGCCCTTTGTCACGTCCTGCTGCACCCACCGCTATCATAAGCGGTAACAAATGCTCCTCTGCCCCTAACGGATGTGAGTCAAGCGCGTGAGGAGCATTTTTCCAATTGGCCAATGCCGCAAGTCGTTTATCCGAATCTGCTAATTCCACAGTATTCGTTAGCCATTCATCAAAACGCTCTGATGGTTCAGTAAAACTGGTATCGCCATAACCGCGCATATTATGAAAGCTCATGCCGCTACCGATGATTAGCACACCCTCTGTACGCAATGACGCCAATGCCTGACCAGCAGCCAAATGCGCTTGTGGGTCTAAATCATGACGCAGGGATAGTTGGACCACTGGAATATCTGCCTCAGGGAACATTAGCTTGAGCGGTATAAATACCCCGTGATCAAACCCACGCTCCGCATCTTGTTTATTGCTTACCCCTGCCTCTGTCAGTAGACTACTGACTTTCTCCGCCAATGCTGGTGCGCCTGAGGCTGGATAAGTCAAACTGTAAGTATGTTCAGGAAAGCCATAATAATCATAAATGAGGTCAGGTTGCTTACTAGCGGTGATACTAAATTCAGCTGTCTGCCAATGCGCACTAATGATTAAGATAGCCTTTGGTCGCTCAGGCAAACGAGCAGAAATGCTCTTTAAAAACGTTGCCATCTCATACCACGTATCCGCTGGTTGCCAATCCATGAAAAAGCACGGCCCTGCACCATGCGGTATAAACAATACAGGCTGGCTAACTGACTCATTAGATAAAAGTGTTGTCATGGCTTTCTCCTTGTTGCTTGTCTTAAATGGCTATTTTCAAACAGCTTTATTCACGAAAATTGAATAAAGCTATTTACAACTATAAAACCTATCCTAATTTTTCTGACAATACCTTATCCATACTGAGGGAGCCGCCACCTTGAATAGCTAGAGCAAGCGAAGCCACCATCAATGTTAGCGCGTATTCATAACCACCATTATCAGCGAACAGCCCATTACTGATATGGACAGAAAAAATAGCCACCAACATGGTAAAAGCTGCGGCTAAAGCGGCCGGTCTGGTTAGCAAACCTAATACCATAGCCAGACCACCGAAGAACTCAGCACCGCCTGCTAGTATCGCCATCAAGTAACCCGGCTCCATACCCATACTGCTTAACCATTGAGCCGTACCTGCTAGCCCATTACCACTGAACCAACCAAATAATTTTTGGGCGCCATGAGCTGCTAAAATCAGGCCAACGGGTACACGAAGCACTAAGGCCGCTGCTCCAGCTTTTGATGTCAAAATAGTATTTAATAGTGATGATTTCATTGATGCTCACTCCATAACGTATGATTAGAATAAATAGTGTCGAAAATGATATAGGCACACTTTACTATCAACGCTATAAAAGAGTAAGCTCAGTTATATTGAATAATTATCAACATACTGTTTATAATGGATTTGATATCGAGAGAATTATAAGGACAGATATGGATAGAATCGATGCCATGCGCGCTTTTGTCGCGGTAGTAACAGAAGGCAGTTTTAGTAAAGCGGCAATTACGATGCAGCTCTCGCCGCAGCTAGTAAGCAAGTATGTGGCAAAGCTAGAGGAGGAACTGCATACTCGCCTGCTCAACCGCACTACGCGCAAAGTCAGCCTGACTGAAGCTGGCAGTCAATACTTTACGCATGCGCAGCAGATTTTATTGAGTATTGATGAGATGGCATCGCAGTTAGGCGGCTTACAGCAGCATCCTAAAGGCGTCCTGCGAATCAGTGCTCCCGTGTCCTTTGCCTTAAAGCATATGGCGAAACTCATCACTGATTTTCAGGCGCGCTACCCCTCAGTTACCGTTGATCTGCAGTTGAGTGATCGAAAAGTAGATATCGTTGAAGAAGGGTTTGATATTGCCCTGCGTATCGGACAGCTCCAAAGCTCGTCACTTATCGCCAAGCAGATTGCTCCGATTCGCGTGGTGTTATGCGCCTCGCCCGAGTACCTCAAAGCTCATGGCACACCTAAGCAACTTGAGGATTTAGAGTCGCATCGCTATTTGCATTATAGCTATATGAATGTAGAAACTAAGGGTCAAATCTACAAATACCTAAAGACCAAACAATTCAAAGAACATAGCGTTTTTCATAGTAATAATGGCGACGTACTCGTTGAAGCAGCTATTGCAGGCGGAGGATTGATATTACAGCCGACTTTTATTGCTAGTGAAGCGTTGAGCTCTGGCAAGTTGGTCGTAGTGTTGCCAGAATATGAACCTAGCCCTTTAGGCTTATATGCCGTCTACGCCCATAGAAAACTACTACCTCACAAAGTCAGATGCTTTATCGACTTTATGACCAACTACTATGGCACGCCGCCGTATTGGGATGAGAATATATAGCTTTAAACATAGAGACATAAAAAAGCCACGACACATTATGTATCGTGGCTTTCGGTTCAAGCAAACTTAAGCAAGCACTGATTTAATAATCAGATCCAACCTTCTTCTAATAGGTGCTCAGTATTGCTGATTTTAAAATTATTGCATAAGTCATAGAATGCCATTGGGTCTTCAACATTATCGAGCAATTCTCTTTTATGCAGTGCCACAAAAAGCGCCAACGCATACGCTGCACTATGGATAGATTTTTGAGGATTAAAAGTGATATCAGTAAATCCCTGATATTGAATCACTTCCTCATGCAGCTGAGGGTTTTGCTTGAGCGCATTCACGTACAACCAATCATAAAATGTCGTTAACGGCTCTACGCCCCATTCCATACCAAAGTAATTGTAGCCAATGAGCTCGCCCGAGGTCATCAATCGCTCATCCTTTCTGGCTTGTCTTGGTGGCGCGGTAAGCAAATCCGTATAAGGACCACCATCTTCAAAAACCATACTGGCTTGAAAAGCATTTTCGACACTATATGGACTGCTATCATGCTCATCAGTAATTTTTAAACTAAACGGACTTAGCGGAAAACTCAGTTTATTACCAGATTTACTAGACAGCTCTAACACATGCTTAAATCCATACTTTTTACGAATGACTTGCTGTAGGTCATTGATGGACTTTTTCTTTTGTCTGGTAGCAAATCCCACATGTCGCTCAAACATAACCATATCCGTTTTTACCAAATTGTCACTGTTGACTTTGGGCATGAAGACGGGTCTTTGTTCTATCGTATTTGGTACTTCTTCCATAGTGATGTGCCTTAATATCAATGGTCTTGTATAAATATTTTGTGTTAACGGTGCTGATATCACCTGCTGTTGACGGCGTACTCTGTCATTGCTAGCCGTGTTTATTATTGGTACTTTATTCGCTAGCAGCCAAATACAGTTATTGGTACTTTATTCGCTAGCAGCCAAATACAGTGAATTGATCTAGAGCTATCGAGAGTTATCGAACCCTATCAGCGCTCGCTGGGCAGTTTATCTTATTATCAGTCATTTATCCTGCCCTATTTTAGAATTAATGCCGCCATACCTTCAACAATAAACCATAATTGAGCTATTTTGTATTCAACGATAAATATGAGACGCTACTATAAATGGTATTGAAAATATTTAAAGAAACTCGCTTGACCTTACCATGATGTCAACCTATATGCTGTCACTATAGATTTGAAAATAAAATTAAAAATATAGTTAAAAACGACAGAGGTTGTTATGAAAACAAAAAATACTAAAGCCCCTACTTACCAAGAAGTGCTGAGCATTGAAGGCATGAGTTGCGCCTCGTGTGTTGGGCGTATCGAAAAACAATTAAAAAGTATTGAACACGTTGAAAACGCCGAGGTAAATCTTGCCACTGAACAGGCGACTGTTTACTTATCGCAGCCTGTAGATGTTGCCCAATTAAACAAAGCGGTAGAGCGCGCAGGTTATAAGGTGACTGAAACCAAGCCTATCGAGCTATCTATAGAAGGCATGAGCTGTGCATCTTGTGTTGGACGAGTAGAAAAATCCTTGGCCAAAGTCGCTGGCGTGCAACAAGCCACAGTAAACCTTGCGACTGAACGCGCTTGGATTAAAGCCGACGCTCAAATAAAAACGAGTGAATTGATTGAGGCCGTTAAAAAAGTGGGCTACGAGGCCAAACTGGTAGAACAAGACCAAAGTGATCGACAAGATAAGAAAGCCACGGAGCAAAATCAGCTTAAACGAGATTTGGGATTTTCTGCGCTGTTGTCACTGCCCGTATTCATTTTAGCAATGGGTTCGCATATGATTCCCGCCTTTCATATGTGGGTAGTGAATAACCTCGGCACTCAGCAAAGTTGGCTGATACAGTTTGTTTTGACCACATTGGTACTACTCTTTCCAGGCCGACGCTTTTATCAAAAAGGCGTGCCAGCCTTATTACGTTTTGCGCCAGATATGAACTCGCTAGTGGCGATTGGTACTATCGCAGCGTATGGCTTTTCTCTGATAGCGACTTTTATCCCGCAAGCGTTACCTGAAGGCACGGTGCATGTCTATTACGAAGCCGCTGCCATGATTGTGAGCTTGATATTATTAGGTCGTTATTTTGAAGCAAAAGCCAAAGGTCGTACTTCTGGGGCCATTCAGCATTTAGTAGGCATGCAGGCAAAGACGGCCCGTATACAGCAAGATGGCAAAGTCAGTGAAGTCCCTGTAGAAGACGTCACTGCACAAATGATAGTTGAGATTCGTCCAGGCGAGCGTGTACCTATCGATGGCGAAGTCGTTGACGGCCATAGTTATATTGACGAATCTATGATTACTGGTGAACCTGTCCCTGTGAAAAAACAAGCCGGCGATCAAGTGGTCGGCGGTACTATCAATCAAAACGGTACCGTGAATATTCGAGCAACGGCCATTGGTGAAGATTCTGTATTAGCGCAAATCATTCGTATGGTAGAACAAGCCCAAGGCTCTAAATTACCGATTCAAGCATTGGTGGATAAAGTCACCCTGTGGTTTGTACCAGCGGTGATGTTTTTATCAGCATTAACCTTTATAGTTTGGTTGATTTTTGGCCCTGACCCTGCTTTAACCTTTGGTTTAATCAATGCGGTTGCCGTGCTCATTGTAGCCTGCCCTTGTGCAATGGGATTGGCCACTCCCACCTCTATTATGGTCGGTACGGGTCGTGGTGCAGAATTGGGTGTGCTATTCCGTAAAGGTGAAGCGCTACAAATGCTTCAGGATGTGAGCGTGGTTGCCGTTGATAAAACGGGCACATTGACTGAAGGCAAACCTACCCTAACGGATTTCCAAGTCCAACAAGGGTTTGAGAAAGAACAGGTCTTACGTGTGGTGGCATCGGTTGAAGCAAAGTCTGAACATCCCATTGCCTTAGCCATTGTACAAGCCGCAGAACAACAGAATATTCAACTGCTTCCTATCACTGACTTTGAAGCGATGACAGGTTTGGGTATCCAAGCAAACGTGGCAGGCCAAGTGATTCACATTGGCGCAGATCGTTATATGCAACAATTAGGGCTTGATGTCGCGCCTTTTGCACAAGATGCGCTACGTTTGGGACAAGAAGGCAAAACCCCACTCTATGTATCTATTGACCAGCAGTTGGCCGCTATCATTGCCGTTGCCGACCCTATTAAAGAGACGACTCATGCCGCCATCGCCGCACTACATCAGTTGGGCTTAAAAGTGGCTATGATTACAGGTGATAATCACCACACAGCCCAAGCTATTGCCGCAAAATTAAATATTGATCAGGTAGTAGCAGAAGTGTTACCTGAAGGAAAAGTGGATGCAGTACGCCAGTTGCAAGAACAATATAGGCGAGTGGCATTTGTTGGTGACGGTATCAATGATGCCCCTGCATTGGCTCAATCCGATGTTGGATTGGCCATTGGTACAGGCACAGACGTGGCGATTGAGGCGGCTGAAATGGTGCTAATGTCAGGTAGTCTGCAAGGTGTGCCTACTGCAATTGCCTTGAGTAAAGCCACCATCAGCAATATCAGACAAAATCTGGCTTGGGCATTTATTTATAATGTCGCCTTGATTCCGATTGCCGCAGGTGTCTTGTATCCCGCATTTGGTATCCTGCTCTCACCCATTTTTGCGGCAGGTGCCATGGCACTCTCTTCTGTTTTCGTACTGGGTAATGCGTTACGCCTCAAGTACTTTAAAGTATAGTCAGCGAACTACTAAACCGCTACAGAGTGAATGTAGAATCGTAAAGGTTATCCATATAGGGTTTAAACCTTAATGGTTAAACCCTTTTGTTATTTGAGTCTCTTTTTAAGTTAGGAGGATAAATATGAATATTGGTCAAGCATCAAAGCAATCAGGTATCTCTACCAAAATGATTCGCTACTATGAGCAGATTGGCTTGCTAGAAACCGTAAATCGCTCGAACTCAGGTTATCGCTTGTATTCTGAAGACGATATAGACGACCTATGCTTTTTGAGACATTCTCGTGACTTGGGATTCTCATCCAAGCAAATGAAAGAGTTACTGTATCTGCGCAAAAACACCAATCGTCAGAGCGCAGATGTTAAGCAACTGACACAAGAACACATCGAGACACTGAATCAAAAAATCGCTCAATTGCAAGAGATGGTCGACTCGCTACAAAACTCTTTTGATCATTGCGCAGGCGATGATAATGCAGAGTGCGCTATTTTAGAGGATCTTGGGCAGAGTAAATAGCTTATATTAGATGCACGAAATACATGATGAGTCTAATACAAATACTCAGCACATAAAAAACCCTTTAAGCGACAGATGACGCTTAAAGGGTTTATATTTTGATTTAACTAAAACTACGTTAACGGTTTTTAACGACGGGCTAACTCAAAAATAGGCTGTCCGTATTCAACGTTCTGACCATTTTCAACCAAGACTGCTGTGACAACACCTTCTTTATTGCTAATCACTGGCTGCAAACGGGTCAATTCATCAATGAAGCAAACGGTTTGACCTTTTTGAATGTGGTCGCCTTCTTTGACCAAGTTGTCTGTTGCATCGTCTTCACTTAAGTAGACCTGCCCCACGTAAGTGGCACCTACTTGCAAGACATCACTACCAGTCTGCTCAGTCTCATGAGTAGTCGTGGCCTCTATAGGACTAGCGCTCACATTATTCTGCGCACCTAGATTATTAACGACCGTAATAGACTGCCCGTTGTCTGCAATCGTGACTTCGTGCAGCTGACTGCTTTCAACCAGTTTGACCACACGTTCTATTTGCTCTATATCCATAATACATTCCTTATCTTAATTTTTTAGCTCATGCCCAGATATTTAGCAATGGTCATGACACTTAGAATACTCATCACGATGGCGATTAACCAACCAAATGCCGCAATCCAAATCGGATGCTTATAATTGCCAACGATATTTTTTCTGTAGGCAGCAATCAGGATAATAACCATAGCGATAGGCAATACCAAACCATTTAACGTACCAACCAATACCAATACTTGAGCCGGTTTACCGATAGTGGCAAACACCAACGTTGAGATAACGATAAAACCAATAATGAAGTAGCGTTTATAAGTCTCAATGAACGGATGAAAGTTGGTCATAAAAGACACAGAAGTATAAGCAGCACCAATCACTGAAGTCACAGAAGCCGCCCAAATCACCATACCAAAAATAACTTTACCTGCGTTTCCTAGAATGTACTGAAACGGCGACATGGCTGGGTTAGCAGGATCCAATGCGAAGCCTTGAGATACCACGCCTAATACGGCAAGGAATAAAAATACGCGAATCACAGAGGCAATCAAAATACCAGAGACCGAGCTTCTGGTCACTGATTTTAAATTCTCTTCTCCGCTGACGCCTGCTTCCAATAAGCGATGCGCACCTGAGAAAGTAATATAACCGCCAACCGTACCGCCGACTAACGTCACGATAGCCACTGCATCAATTTTGTCAGGCATGATCGTTTTACTGACAGCTTCTGCTAATGGCGGATCAGATTTAAAGACCACATAAATGACCAATACAATCAGGATAAAGCCCATTAACTGAGCGAACTTATCCATCATAGGCCCCGTTTCTCGGCCTAGAAATATGGCGACGGCAATCACACCACTGATTAGGGCGCCTGTGATGGGTGACATGTTGAACATGGACTGCATGCCAAGTCCGGCACCGCCAATATTACCAATATTAAAAGCCAGACCACCCGCAATGATTAAGAACGAGAGCAAGTAACCGACACCAGGAAACACCAAGTTGGCGATTTCCTGTGCACGTTTTTTGGAGACTGCGACTACTCGCCAAACGTTAAGCTGGACGCCGATGTCCATAACAATAGAGATTAAGATAACAAAACCAAAACTTGCCATTAGGCTTTCGGTAAATGTGGCCGTTTGGGTCAAAAACCCTGGCCCTACTGCTGATGTGGCCATCAGGAAGGCCGCGCCTAAAATGGCGGTATTATGTTTTTTTATGGTGCTCATAAACATCCTTGTTCTATATGGGATAATTTAATCAAATGATTAGGAAACGGATATTTAGTGGGCAGATATAGTGATACCTTTGAGCTCTAGTTGTTTCTTTATTTCTTGCGCAAATAAAATAGCGTGCTCACCATCCCCATGTAGGCAGATACTTTGCGCCTCTACGGGTACGGTTTGACCGCAGACACTGGTGACTGTCCCTTCAGTGACCATTTGTAATACATGTTTAACGGCCTCGTCTGTGTCGGTGATTAAGGCATTGTCTTTAGTGCGGGAGACCAATGAGCCGTCTTTTTCATAGTTCCTATCGGCAAACACTTCTGATATCGAGGCTAAACCCTGCTTTTTGGCGGCTTTAACCAAATAGCCGCCGGACAGACCCATGACTTTTAGATTTGAATCAAATCGTTTGATTTCACTGACCAAAATGTCTGATAAATCTTCATCAATGGCCGCTTGGTTGTACAACGCACCATGCGGTTTTACGTAGTCTAATGACACACCAACCAAGTCACAAAGTGCTTTGGTTGCCCCCAGCTGATATGCCAATAAAGCACGATAGTCGGCTTCACTTAACGGCTGATGGATACGGCCAAAGTTTTCTCTATCGTTTAGACCAGGATGTGCGCCTACACTCACGTTGTTTGCTTTTGCCAATTGCAACGTTGCTAGCATCTCGCTATAGGACCCAGCGTGCAAGCCGCAGCAGACATTGGCTGAGCTGACTATCGTTAGTAATTTATCGTCTTGCCCGCAGCCTTCAGCCACATCAGCATTTAAATCAATTTTCATTGGCATACTCCTTTATTTGATCGATGTAATGTTGTCTTTTCTGTTGTTCATGCAGCGCCTGCTCTAACGACACAACGACGAACTGACAGGCTTTGCCAAATCTAATCTGTGCCATCAGACCTATGTCTGCTTGAATCACGGTTGCGATTTTAGGATAGCCACCCGTCGTCTGCCCATCTGCCATTAGGACAATCGGTTGTCCTTGTGGTGGTACCTGAATCATACCAATATCAACGCCATGTGAGCTCATTTCTACAGGCTTACTAAATTCAAGCGCTGTAGCTCCCTCCAAACGGTAACCCATACGGTTGCTACTGCTTTGTAGTTTCCAAGGCTGATTTTCAAAAGCTTGTTGAGACGACTCAGTGAAGCAGTCGTATTCGCTGCTTTTTATTACTCGAATAATCTCGGTTGGGGCAAGACGGGCTACCCCAATCACAGGCAGACTTGATTCAGTCTTTACTGCTAAGCGGTCATCGGCTTCTAAATATCTACCCTCAAATCCGCCAAACCCTGCTTTGAGATTGGTGCTGACTGACTGCAACACTGGCTCGATATCAAAGCCGCCATGCACACATAGATAGGTATACATACCTTGTAGCGGACGCAAAAGTTTGAGCGTCTGCCCAGCTGTTGCATTGATACGCCAATAACAAGGAATGCGTTTGTCATCTAGATAGGCCTCGTATAAAGCACCTGTTAAGCAAAAGCTGACGTTTTCTTCAAACTGTATGGTTAGCTCACCGAGCGCTATTTCAATAGCGGGTTCGTTGGCCTCGTTTTTTATCAAAGCGTTGCCGGCTTGTAGCGCCCAGTTGTCCATCACGCCATTTCTACCCACACCCATACTGCGGTAACCCAGTCGTCCCGAATCTTGAATACTGGCAAGGGCACTTGCGGTTAAAATTTTCATTGATACCACCTGTTTTTTTGTCTTTTTGATTTATGCATCTTCTATTTATCGCTTATTGATGAATATCAATCGCTTTAAATGTCAAAGTATCGCCTGCGTTAAGTAACGTCGGAGAAGTCTTGGTTAAATCAAATAAGGCAGTATCCGTCTGGCCGAGTAACTGCCAGCCGCCCGGAGACTCAAAAGGGTACACCCCTGTCTGCTCGCCGCCGATACCCACTGAGCCTGCGGGCACTTGGGTTCTAGGTACGGCATGCCTTGGGAAGTATAAGGACTCAGACAAACCGCCAAGATAAGGAAATCCCGGCTGAAAACCGATAAAGTAAACGGTATAAGTGGCTTTGGTATGTAGATCGACAACGGCTTCAACTGAGAGATTTAGGTCATTCGCCATGGCCGCTAGATCGGGGCCATATTTTCCACCGTAATGCACTGGTATCTCGACGTGCTTACCTTGGATGGTTTTTGAAGGGATATCATTGAGTAGATCTGAAAGCTTATCTTTGAAGGTATTCAGCTCAGCCCAAGTTAATGGCACGATGAATACACTGAGCGTATTCATACCAATCACCACTTCGATGACTTCTGGCATTTTCTGGATGCTGTCTGATAAAGCCCAGCATTTTTGTTGTTTGTCTAAGGTGGTTGGTTTAGGAAAAAACAACGCTAGATTGGTTTCACTGCATATTTGCCATTGTAGTTCCATCAGTATGGGCTCCATTATCTGTTATCTTAATTCTGACGCTAATGTCAGATTTGGTTTTCATTTTTGCGGGCAAGACCTGATTTATATATTGTCTTGTATCCACTGTTCTAGATAATGGATGCTCATTTGACCTTCACAAAACACTTCATCTTCAAAGAGTCGCTGATGCAGACCAATATTGGTATCAATACCGGTGATTTGCGCTTCTGATAATGCCGCGCGCATTTTTTCTATCGCTTTTTCTCTTGAACGATCTTGTACACATATCTTGGCAATCAAACTGTCATAAGATGGCGGCACGGTGTAGTTCGATTCAGCATGACTATCCACTCTGATACCAAACCCTGCTGGCATGTGGCAGTAGTCTATGCGTCCAGCATTTGGTAAAAATGTCTGCGCGTTTTCGGCATTGATACGACACTCAAAAGCGTGTCCGATAATGGCGATATCACTTTGCTTGTGTGCTAGCGTGAGCCCTGCCGCCACTCTGATCTGTTCTTGCACAATATCAACACCCGTCACCATCTCAGTAATGGTGTGCTCAACTTGCACACGAGTATTCATCTCGATAAAGAAGAACTCGCCATTTTCATATAAAAACTCAAATGTGCCTGCACCTCTATACTGCATTTGCTCACAAGCCGTGACACAGGCTTGGCCGATTTTCTGACGCTGCTCTTCGGTGATACCGGGTGCTGGCGCTTCTTCAATGACTTTTTGATGACGACGCTGCATAGAGCAATCACGCTCGCCTAAATAAATAGCATTGCCGTGAGTATCGGACATGACTTGCACTTCGATATGACGCGGTGCTTGTAGGTATTTTTCAAGATAGACAATGGAACTACCAAAATTGGCTTTGGCCTCTGTTTGTGTCATAGAGATAGCGGAGAGTAAGTCGGCTTCTTTTTCGACCACACGCATCCCGCGCCCACCGCCGCCGCTTGCCGCCTTGATAATGACTGGATAACCGACCTCATTGGCAATCTTGATAACTTGCTCTGAATCAGCAGGCAATGCGCCATTCGATCCAGGTACACAAGGCACGCCAGCCATCGTCATTTGTTTTTTGGCTTCAACTTTGTCGCCCATATTTCTGATATTGTCAGCCGTTGGACCAATAAACGTGAGACCTGAATCTTCAATCAAGGCTGCAAAGTCAGCGTTTTCAGACAAAAAGCCATAGCCTGGATGGATGGCTTGCGCGTTGGTAAGCTTTGCAGCAGACACAATCGCTCGTTGGTTAAGATAACTGTGTGTGGCATTGGCAGGCCCGATGCATACTGCTTCATCGGCTAGGCGCACGGGTAACGAGTCTTTGTCTGATTCAGAATGCGCAATGACTGATTGGATGCCTAGCTGCTTACAAGCTCGGATAATACGTAGAGCAATCTCGCCGCGATTGGCAATTAAGATTTTTGTGAACATGTTTATTCCCTTAAAAATATAGTGTCAAATACAGTGTTTGTGCAGCGTCTATACAATATTGAGCGGCTATTGAGTGGCTTTAACTGTTTGGCTCTATAACAAATAAGGGCTGGGCGTACTCTACGACATCACCTTCATCGACCAAAATCTCTTTAAGCGTACACGCAGTTTCTGCTTTGACCTCGTACATCATTTTCATGGCTTCAATGATGCATAGTGTCTGCCCTACTTCCACCTTATCTCCTACCTGAAAAAACACTTCTGCTGTCGGCTCAGAGCGAAGATAAAACGTACCTAGCATAGGCGCTATTACTTGGGATTTCTCCACCTCTGTAGTCACAGTTTCATCACTACGATCACTGTCTACATTGGTATTATTATCCGTACTATTTTGAGTGGTTTCGGTTTGAGACTCTGAATGAGACGCCCTTGGGTTGGGAGTATGAGCGATATGATTGCCGATACTTTGGTTGTCGTCAGATTGGCAAACGATAGAAATACGTGCATCACCATCAATGACTTCTAAAGATTTTATATCGGCGCATTCTGCAAGTTTGATCAGTTTTTCAAGATCCGTGAAATTGATATTCATATGATTGGCTATTCCGTTAGAGTAAAAGTGAACAATTATTTTTTATAAAGAATTCGTACTTAGTGATGTATGTAGAGTGTGATTGTTGAATGTTATGTGACAATTTATTGATTGGCTTATTAAAATAGTAGTTTGAAATTAATTATTTTTATGCGTTTAAAAGCACTTTTGTCATCAGAAATTATAGAACTGCCAAGTCTTCATCTCTTGGGTCGCAGATAAACATATGTCCTGGTGAATGCGTTATCATCAGCGCAGGCTTACTAGTCATAGCGATACTTTGCGGCGTCACACCGCAAGCCCAAAATACAGGGACTTCGCCTTCTTTTATGATGGATGCATCACCAAAATCAGGCGCATGAATGTCGGTTATACCGATGACACTAGGGTCTCCGATATGAATAGGCGCGCCGTGAACTTGCGGAAATCGAGAGGTGGCTTGGACGGCTCTGGTGATTAATGGATAAGGTATTGGCCGCATGCTAACCACCATTTTCCCATGGAATTGTCCTGCAGGCTCAGTCTCTACGTTTGTGATATACATTGGCACATTGTGATTGTCTTCGATATGTCTGATAGGAATAGACGCATTTAGCATGGCAGACTCAAAGGAAAAACTGCATCCTAAAAGAAAGCAGACCAAATCCTCTCTCCAGTAATCTTTTAGATCTGACACCTCAGCCACTAATTCGCCAAATTTGTATATCCGATACTTTGGGACATCAGATCTCAAGTCTGCGCCTTTTGCCATGAGACGTGGCTCTGCGCTACCGACATCTGTTACATCTAAAATAGGACAAGACTTTGGGTTTCTTTGTGCAAACAATAAAAAATCATAGGCTAAATTTTTGGGCACTATGACTAAGTTTGCTTGTATGTGACCTTTACACATGCCAGAAGTCGGCTTGTTAAGTTCATTTTTACTGATTAACGCTCTGACCTCTGTCGGCGTCATATTTGCTAAATCTAACATTATTACAACCTCTTACGTTTTATTATTTTTAGCAGATAAAAGTTTATGATTTGTTTTATATTGGTATGGCTATTTATAATTTTATTTCATATATCGAGAACTATGATTATCGTTATGTAACTTATCAGAACACTTTCGATATGACAAGATATGAATACAGAAATATGTGATGAACATAATGAGTGATCTTCTTGAACGCACAGTTAAGGATGCAAAGTGAACTATGCATAATGTCAAAAAAAAGGGCTCAAGCGTCGAGCGAGTTTTGCAAATTGTAGAAGTATTGGCTAGATCTTCTAAGCCTATGGGCGTTATTGATTTAGCAGAAACATTGGACATCCCTGTACCTAGTATGTACCGATTGTTAAATCAGCTACAACCGCTTCAATTTGTCCAATTGGATTTGCATGGAAAAGTAACCTGCGGAAAAAGAACGCATGACCTAGCTTTAGACCTGTGGAAAAACAGTCCTTTTAAAGCGGAAAGGTTGGCGATATTACAACAGCTTTCAGCCAAAATTGGTGAGTCGGTAGGGATTGCGGTGTTGCAAGACTTAGAAGTGGTGTATATCGATCGTGTGATATCTGACTGGCCTGTCCAAATACAGTTACCTACCGGAACCAATATACCTATCTGGGCCTGTGCCAGTGGTAAATTACTATTGACGCAGTTGGCAGATAATAAGTGCGAGCGTATTGTAGAAAAACTATCGTTACAGGCGCTCACGACCCATACTCAGACTGACAAAAAACAACTCATGACGTCCATTGCTGAAGTACGTAAGACACAGATAGGGACAGATAATGAAGAGTTTATTCCTGGTATGGTCGCCTGTGCTGTCCCGATTCCGAATGGTGAACAGCCCGCCTTTGCTACGGTATTTACTCATAGTCCTACTGTCAGAAAATCTTTGGATAAGCTACTGAGCTATGTGCCTGTCATGCAAGAAGCTGCAAATGAGCTATCTGTTATTTTCAATCAGGAATATAATGAGTAGCCTGTCATAACATGCTATAACGATTGTATCTCAAGCCTCTTAGGCGTCGATACGAATATGAATGTAATGAGGTTGTAGATAGCACACTTCCCTTACATCAACGCTCATTTCCTACTTTTATCCTCTCAACCAAGAAATCGACGGCGGCTTTTACCTTAGGCACTAGATAGCGCTGCTTTTGATACAGCAGATATACGGCCATATCAGCATGCTGCGTGATGACCTATGCTGTCAAATCTGTAGACATTGACTTGGGAGATTTTAGTTACGCAGCTTGACGATAAAAATCAAACCACACCTGTCTTGGCGTTTTATAGCCCAAACCCTTTTGGATTCTAGTTTCACTGCGAGCATAGCTCTTGCCTTGCGTCGCTGCAAAGCAGTCCTTTGCTGATCGCTCCTCATTATACTCAAGCTCAATATATTTAATGATGTCATTGATAGCTTCGAATCTCATTTTATAATCCTGATGATACACTAACTCATTTTTCAATATGCCCCAGAAACTCTCTATCGGAGCATTATCAAAGC
>Ga0208015_1000177_pt1 | contig 42539 bp, 67 predicted proteins | sample 26BtaG_FD_184101 | JGI IMG/M metagenome (GOLD analysis project Ga0208015, IMG submission 184101) | Marine viral communities from Cariaco Basin, Caribbean Sea - 26B_WHOI_OMZ_CsCl (SPAdes) (version 2) | ecosystem: Environmental > Aquatic > Marine > Oceanic | place: Caribbean Sea: Cariaco Basin... | reverse complement strand
TCCTGTTCCATCAGAGCGAGAAATAAGAAATAAAAACAAAGGCAAGATAACGTTTGGTGGCATGCAAAACATTATCGACATGAAAGGCTCGTTTGAGTACAAGTATTTCTTGATGGAAGAGGCGGCGCGAACAAGTCAGCAGACTATTGATACACTAGGTCCTACATTACGTGGCGTTGACGGTGCAGAGTTGTGGTACGTTTGGAACCCTGAAAGCGCAAACGACCCCATGAGTTTAGAATTTATCGTGCCATTCCAGGCGCAACTAGACAAAGACGGTTACTACGAAGATGATTACCACATGATTATCAAAGTAAGCTTTGAAGATAACCCATGGTTTATGCACGACCAATCACTACGCGAAGAATACGAGAAAGATTTGCAGAAGAAAAACGAGGGGCGTATGAGCGAATCGCGCTTTAACCATATCTGGCACGGGGCATTCAACGATGATATCGACAACAGCGTTATTAAAGCGGATTGGTTTGATGCGTGTATTGATGCGCACAAGAAACTTGGCTTTGAAGCGCGTGGCGGTAAAGTGGCAGGGTTTGACCCGTCAGACGTTGGTAGCGATGCGAAAGGTTACTGTCTGCGCCATGGCGTGGTGTTTACTGATGTGCGAGAGATTGATGCAGAGGATGCGAATAGAGCCTTTGATATTGCTTCACGTGATGCTAAGGCTTCGGGTGCTGATACATTTGGCTGGGATTGTGATGGGATGGGTGCTTTGTTGCGTGACCAAGCGGCTGCGAATTTCCAAGGTACAAAGGTTAACACTTTCATGTATAAAGGCTCTGAGGGTGTACACAACCCAGAAGCAGTGTTTAAGCCAGTTGGGGAGTATCATATCCGTGACAGTAAAAAGAACAAAGACGTATTTGGTAACAAGAAAGCACAAAATATTATTAGCTTTGCAGAGCGTGTATACAAAACATGGGAAGCGGTAGTGCATAAGAAATATATCGACCCTGACGAGTTGGTTAGCTTTGATAGCGAATCGATACCTGCTAACTACCTACAAAAGCTACGGTCTGAGGCGTGTCGTATGCCACTAAAGCCAGCTGATACTTTTAAGTTTTACACCAAGCAGGAAATGCGTAACGGCATTAGACAGCCTGACGGTAGCAAGATAGTTATACCATCGCCCAACCTGTTTGACGCGGTGGTGCTATCTTTCGACAATAGTGCTAATATAACGCAAAGCATAGTAAACAAAACACATAGGCCACAAGCCATGCGACCAATGGGACGTTAAATGCTAGACTTTCAAGACTTAAAGCGGATGCAAGAGAAAGCGTATCAACATGGTTATGATACGCGCTTGAAGGCCGCAGACGACATGCTGTTTGCATGGGTAACGCAATGGGATGATGAATATCTCAATGGCACTGACTTAGCCACTCGCTTTGAGTTTAACATTATACGAAAGGCGCAAAGGCAAATTCTCACCGACTTGGTGCTTAACCCTATTCAAGTCGATTTCGACCCCGTTGACGACACGTTTGAAAAAGCTTCTGAGATTATGGATGGTGCGTATCGTGCCGATATGCGTAACAACAAATCGCAAGAGGCTAAGAAGAATGCCAGCCAAGAAGCGGTTGTGTGTGGTGTTGGCGCATGGCGTTTAACGACTGAGTATCGCAATAACCTCGAAGACGACGACAGGCAACGTATTATACGCGAGCCAATATTCGAGGCTAATAACCGTGTGTTTTGGGATCCAAACGCGCAGCTAATCGACAAGTCAGATGCTAAGTATGTGGCAGTGCTCTACCCGTATTCGCATGATGCCTATAAGGGGTTATGCGAAGAGTTAGGTTGTGACTACACGCCACCTTCAAGCTTTGCAGAGCCAGAGCATAGCTATACATTCCCATGGGTGGGGCAAGACGACAAAGTAAACATCGTTAAGTTTTATCACCGTGTCTTGAAGAAAGTTAAGTATTACACCTTTGCTGATGAGTTTGGTAATCGTCGTGTATTGCAGCAAGACGAAGTTGACGAAGATGATTTAATTGATGGTGGCTTTGAGTTTGAATCAGAGAAAACCGTTAAGCGCTATGTCGTTACTGAATACATCGCCAGTGGCGCTGGCATTATGGCTGAAAATCGTATTGCGGGTGAGCATTTGCCGATTATCCCGCAGTATGGCGAACGTCAATTTGTTGAGGGTGAGGAGCATTACGAGGGTATTGTTCGCCTAGCTAAAGACCCACAGCGATTACGCAACTTCCAGCTATCGTACCTAGCGGATATTGTTAGCCGCAGCGGTAGAAGTAAGCCTATCTTCACTGACGAGCAGATTGCAGGCTATGAGGACATGTATAATCTTAATGGACCTGATAACAACTACCCATATCTGAAACAGAATCATCTTGACAGTAGCGGCAATCCGTTGCCAGTTGGCCCCGTTGGGCAAACGCCTGATGCAAACGTGCCACCTGCACTAATGGCAGCGATTGGCGAGTCGCGCATGGCGGTTGATGATGTAGCAAGTCCAGGCTTACCGCAAGATATCACTGACCCGTCATTGTCTGGTAAAGCCGTGCAAGCGTTACAGAAGCGCTTAGACATGCAGTCTTACACGTACCAAGACCACCACAAGTACGCCATGCGCCGTGATGGTGAAGTGTATGCGTCAATGTTCCGCGACGTGATGGATAGTGAGCAAGAGATTGTACTTGTTCAGCTTGATGGTACAACATCGAAAGAAACGATTAACAAGGCTGAGATTGATTGGTCAAACATGCAAACGCAGATTGTAAACGATGTGCGCAAGATGATGTTTGATGTATATGCGGATATTGGCCCATCGTTTGAATCAGTTAAGTCGCAGAACCGTGAAGAGTTGAAAGAATTAATAAACGGCTTGCCACCTGGCGACCCTATGCGCAACATTCTATTAAACGAGTACCTAACCATGCTTGAAGGCTCACACATGGAAGACGTACGAGACTATGCGCGTAAACAGTTAATTCTTCAAGGTATCAAGAAGCCAGAAACGCCAGAAGAAGAACAGATGCTAATGCAGGCGCAACAGAATAAGCAGCCTGATGCACAAACGCAAGCCCTACTTATGGAAGGTCAAGCGAGAATGCAGGAAGGTCAAGCGGCGATTATGAATGAAGAAAACGACCGCATTAAGCTTCAAATCGACCAATACAAAGCTGATACAGACCGCCAGAAAGTGATTATCGAAGCGCAGAAGGCAGGGTTGCAGATGCGTGATATTGCGGTTAGTACTGAGGGCAAGCGGATAGATAACGTTATGAAGTTGCGTCAAGGGGTGGGGCGTTAAGCCCCTACGAACAAATGACCAGTCTTAATTCTCTCTCCATAATAACCCGGTAACATTGGCGCGGCGTTTCACCTACTGAAAATGCTCCGTTTAGGTAACAACGCCACATGCCATTAACTTTCTTTATGTGTGGTTTCATAATGCGCCACCAATAAACGCACCGATAGCCACGCCAGCAATAAAAGCAAAAGAGCATAATTATCTGCGCAATTGCCATTCTGTGTAATCAACCTCTTTGTTTAGTTGTTTGATTAGTTTCATCCTTCCACCCCATTAAAGCCCTTCTCCCAATCCGCAGCCTCTATCGGGTGGTATCCGTAAACTTCCTCCCAATCTAAATCAAACTGCATATTCATTTTGCTTATGTCATGGTTTTCATAACTCGCACCGTTATACTCGTTAACCACTGACTTAGCGCAAAGCTTGGCGCGTATCTGGTTTTCTTGGTTGTTCATAATTTACTAACCTCACAAATAGCCCAATAAAGGGATGTAACAACAAACACGGATACCGCTATCGCGTACAGTGCTGCCTCCACTGTGGAGAAATGCACTGTCGGGAATTTGGTCAACTCTTGTAATTCTTTCTCTAAATCTTCTCTTGTTCTGCCCGAGTAAATTTCTCGTATGCGCTCAATGCTGCATTCGTTCTCCGTGAGGAAAATCGTCACACCTCCGTCTACTTTAACCCTAATTCTCGGCTTCACAATCTGCCCTCCCACTTATCACGCAACGCACTGTAATGCTCACGGCGCTTATCGGCTTTCTATTTTTGAATGACTTTATAGATGCGGCGTATCATCGCTTCACGGTTTAGCTTTTGTTCGTAGGTCATTTGACTACCACCATGTTTTTTAATTCATCCTTGCTTATGATGATAGGATCAGGTGCTGGCTTTAACTTTTCTTCCATTACTGCGCAACTTAACAAATGAAGCCTTTTTGCATCTTGGGTATAAGTATCCTCAGCCTGCTTTGGCGTTATCACTCCGTTTTTAACATCAACAGCTAGTCTATCGGCTAGCCTTTTTGAGTAACCTTTCAATTCTTCTCTGTATCTTTTCACAATCAATCTCCTTTGTTTATTTGCATTCTGTCAGAAAGCCAATAGCCTTTTCGCTTTCCCCTACCTGTATACCCATGCTTAACTTGGCGCTTTGTCTGTAATCACTACCACAAAGCCCCGCGTAAGCAGCTCCCGCATGAAAAGCAACTAAAGCCACCACGAATAGCAATAAAACCATCACTCCATCCCCTTTATCATTTTATGCAGCTTATCGTGCATCTTTTCGTTGGCGCAGTAGTTGTCATACGTGCGCCGTGTAATCTGCCAATAGTCAAGGAAATCTTGCACCTTGTAGCCTTTGGCGTGAATCATCTTTGTGTGTTTGTTTGGTTTGCTCATATCTCTGGCAATTCCCCTGTAATTGGATTTTTTAGTTGCTCTGGCGTCGGCATTAAAACTGGAGCATCTATATCTTCGGCAAAGCTTTCAACATCCCCGCACTTGTCGCAGGTCGCATGCATGCCCTGATACATGAACCCAATATATATTGAGGTTGTCCATCTAGGAGGCTCACCCCAATGCTGAACTAGCATGCTCTTTGTCCATGACGGGAATATTGCTGTGTATCTCTTGCTTGTGTATTCATGCTTACACTTCGGTTTTAGACTTTTAAGCATCTTAAACATAAGCACCTCATTCATACGAAATTAATTCATATATATGTTATAAGCCGTTATCACTACAATGTCAATACTCGTATATGTCCGAGCATAGACATAGATAATTAATCGTTACACTACGAGGATAAAAAGTGGCAGAGAAATTAACGCTTGCAGAGCTGAAAGCTCAAAACGCAGCGGAAGAGGAAGCAGAGCAGGAAACCGAAGTTGTCGAGGTTGAGGAACAACAAGACGCTAAAGTAACCATTGCACCTGTTGAAACTACCGTTGAAGAAATCGAAGACGAGGAAGAAGAATCAGCCGAATCTGAGGACGTTGAAAGCTGGATGCAAGAGGAAGTAGCGACTCCTGATGATGGGGATTCTGGTTTTAAGCCTAATCGTGAAGCGGCGGCTGTTAGAAAGAAATTGAAAGCCAAGCTACACGAGAAAGACGACGAACTTGAATCATTAAAAGCTGAAATCGAGCGCTTGAAATCTGGTTCGACAACTGCACCGCAAACCGAATTGAAGCGGCCAAAGTTGGAAGACTTTGATTATGACGAAGAAGCGTATAACGCTGCGATGGATGATTACTACGATAAACGAGTTGATACTAAGCTCGAATCAAAGCAATCGGTACAGCAACAGCGCGAAGCGGCAGAGCGTCAAAAGAAAGCGTTAGAGGAAGCGGTAGACCGTCATTACACGCGAGCGGCGAAACTGGTTGAAGAAGGCAAGGTAAGCGAAGAGAAGTACACTCAAGCAGACCGAGCAGTCAGAGAATCATTTGAGCGAATCGCTAAAGGTAACGGGGATAAGATTGTTGATTCCCTTATCAAAACACTTGACTCGTTAGGTGAAGGAAGTGAGAAAGTATTTTACCAACTAGGTGTTAACCCCGCTAAGATGCAAGAGGTCGCGAATTTATTTGCAACTGACCCAACTGGATTAAGCACGGTGGCGTACTTAGGTAAACTACAAGCCTCTATTCAATCGCCTACTAAACGTAAATCGTCAGCACCTGCGCCAAGCCCTGAGCTAAAAGGCAGTGGTAGCACGAAAACACCTGGTGAAGCGTTATTGAAACGCTATAAGAAAGCTGGTAACAACGTGCAAGCCCGTCTTGATATTAAGCGAGAGGCAAAGCGACAAGGTATTGATACTCGCAATTGGAGCGATTAATTATGCCTATCACGGCAAACAAAGTAGCAGAAACACTATTCGAGCAGCAGCTTGAAACTTATGAAGACCAAACGATGCTTATCGACAAGACGCAGGTATTCACCCCTGAGGGTGGTACTATGCAAAATGCTAGTAACGTTATTTGGCGCCCGAAAGAACAGCACCGTCCAATCATTGAAGGTTGGGATTTAACAGGTCAAGAGACTGGCATTATCGAAGAAGCATACCCTGCTTACCTTGGCACACCGAAAAACGATTTTGTATCTGTTCGTGTTGATAACATGCGCGACAAGCACTACTGGGAAGATGCAGGTCGAACTTCTGGCCGTCAGCAAGCAACTGAACTTAATAAGTCAATTGCTAACCTGATTGCAACTAGCGGCTCTCTACACTACCGTAGTGACGTTATTTCTGGCTTTGATTTCGTAAGTGAAGCACAAGCCATTATGAACGAGCGTCAAGGTAAACACACACAGCGTTGTTTTGTACTGAATGACCGTGACAACCGCAAATTCGGTTCAGAGTTGGCAGGTCGTGAAACTTTACGTGGTCGTCCGGCTGATACATGGCAGACTGGTCAAATCGGCTCTAACGTTGCTGAGTTTGATTTGTACACTGGCTCATTCTTGCCTAACATCGTTGGTGGCGTAGACCCTGCAACCACTACCACAGCGGCAGTAAGCTTTAAGCCTGAGGGTGGTACGGTAGCGGCTGACACTTATGACGTAGATAACGTGGATTACCGTAAAGCAACCATCCCAGTGGTAGCTTCTGGCGGTTACAATGTAGGTGACAAAATCACTATCGCAAACGGTGGTACAACCATCAAAGCAGTTGGTCTAGCTGACAAGGTCAACACTGGTCAAGCAATGACATTTACTGTTGTAGCTAAACCAGATGCAACAAGCATGACTATCATGCCTAAGCCTATCGCGCTAGATGATGGCTCACTATCTACGCTTGAAAAGTCTTACGCAAACGTTGATACCACCATCACAAGTGGTGCAACTATCAACCGCGTAAACACTGACGCTTCTGCTCGTGCTAACCTATTCTGGGATAAAGACGCGATTGAAGTGGTTGGTGGTGAAGTGCCTATGAAAATGCTTGGCGACTTAGACGGCATGAAAGTAATTTCACAGCCGCTGTCTAACGGTCTTAACATGTATATGGTTTACGATGCTAACATCGCTAACCTGCAGCTACGCTACCGTACATTCGTATGGTACGGGTTGACCATGAAAGACCCAAGCCGTGCAGGTGTTGCAACCACTTACTAAGTTAGTAGTAGATAAAAGAAACCCCGCCTAAGTGCGGGGTTTTTTATTCACAGTAATAAGTATCAGTAAAATACCCGTTACTAATTGAAGCGGTAATGCTTGACGTATAATCTGTCATCTCGTAAGCACTTTCACTTACGCTACACGATAATGTTTTATCTATATCATGGAAATAAGCGTCGACGTAATAAGCATCAGGAATCCACGTTGTAATTGCGGTCTTGCCAGACCATGTTGTTTGCATGTGTCCAGGTGTATGCTCTTTGCCTACAACTCTACCATCCATCATGGCACTTTCTCCTAGACCTGAATCTATGACCTGAAAAATAAAAAGAGAAATAAACATATATAAAAGAATGACAAAGCAGAATATAATTCTGCCAAGCCAGCCATCCTCCACCATGTCAACGTGAAAGTCTATTATGCTTTTTATCACAACCAATCTCCTATTTGTTAATTCCTAAAAGTTTCTTTTCGTAATCGGTTAGCTTGCTTAAAGCAACTTGCTTTTCCTTTTCAGTGTTAGCTTGCTTAACCTCGTTTTCTACACGCTCTTTGTCTGCTTTTACGTGGTCGCGATGCCATATTTGCATTTCTAAACTGTATTTTTTTACATCAACCTCCTGTAAATGGCTACACAAAAGTGATACGTGGTAATCAAGTTTTTGCACGTCGCCATAAGTTTTATTGTAATCTTCTTTGTTAAGCAGCCCGGCTTCATCTAGTAATGATATTACGTGTACGCTATTAATTTCTTTTTGCGTTGGTTGCATGTAATCGCTGTTACAAGGCATTGCTAATCTCCTATTTGTTAATTTCAAGCGAATTGTAGTACACTAATAACACAAAACATATCCGACCAGTGAGGCTACTATGAGCGCAATCTTATACAAACGCGTTGACGGTGAAGTAAAGGAATTTCGAGTAGACGCAGTGCGCGTCCATGCATTACTTCAAGACGGTTACTTTGCAAGCCCTGAATTAGCTGATGCTGACTCAAATGAAACGGGCAAACTCAGCAACGAGGAAGTGCGAGAAGCAGCGAAAGAGGCTGGTATCTCAAACTGGAAAACCGCAAAGATTGACACTTTGAAGAAGAAACTCAATGAGCAAGACTAAAGGCGAGTTAGTTGCTGCGGCTTTTCGAAAGGCTAAAATCTCAGGCATAACCACACAACCCACAGGTGACGAACTTGCGGGCGCAGTGGAAACGCTTGAGGATATGATGCGCGAATTGCAAAGTAAAAACGCTTGCATCAATTACGAATACGAAGACGAGCCATGCTTAGGCACTGACAGCAAGGTTGACCCTATGTGGTATCACGCTATCCAGTCGCGCTTAGGCTTGCTGCTTTGTTCTGATTACGGCATAGAGCCAAGTGCAACGCTACAACGTCAAGCCGCGCAAGCATGGTCAAGCATGATAGGCAAGCAAACAATGCCGCGCCAAAACGTACAACCACGCACAATGCCGCGAGGAAGTGGAAACACTGCTCGAATGGGTGTTTGGTCGCGTTACTATGGTGGTGACAACAGAGCGCCTATTGATTGCGATACCGTGCAAATTGATGTTGGTGAGACTTATCCGCTAACGGTTGACTTTGGTATCTTCTTAACTAGCGGCGAAACCATATCGACATTTGAAATCCAAGAGGTTAGCGGCGGCATCACGCAAACAAGCCAGTTAACCGAGGCGTTAGACGGTGTTGAGTTGGTGATAACTGGCGTTAGCGCTGGCACAAATTCACTTGTAGTAAAAATCACAACCACGCTAGGCAGGGTTAACCTTGAAAAAGTGTGGGTAACGGTGAGGACTGTATAATTGATCACACTAATCAAAGGTCAGCGCAAAAGCAAGTACGATTATCGCGACAACCTGCCCGTGAATATGACAGCGGTTGTGTCACAGATAGAGGGTGATACTGGTTATTTGCTAGCGCATGACGGGTTAACCGAGTTTGCACAAACAAGCGGCACAGCTAGAGGTGGTTACTTCAATGAGCGCCTCAATAAGCATTTTCGTGTGTCTGGCAACAACCTTGAAAGCATTGCAACCGATGGCGCAGTAACTAACCTTGGCTCTATTGCAGGTCAAGGCACGGTATCTTTTGCCGAGTCGTTTAACAGTCTTGCTATTGTGGCAGGTGGTCGCTATTACCTTTATGACGCGGCAGGATTGCAGGAGGTAACAAGCCCAAACTTAGGTGTGCCAATTGATATCACTTGGTTTAGCGGCATCTACGTAATGACAGATGGCGAATACCTATTCAATACCGACCTACAAGACGAAACCGAAATCCGCGTATTAGATTACGTGTCTAGCGAGTTTGCGTCTGACCCGATTAAAGGCTTATTGCGCACCGACAGTAATCAGATTGTGGCGTTTAACCGCTATTCGACTGAATACTTTTACTTTAATGCTAACAGCGATGTTAATGCGTCACCGCTCCAAGTTATCCCGGGTAAATCAAACCGCATAGGCATTGTTGGCACTCACTGTAAATGTTTTCTTGACGGAATGATATTCATTCTAGGTGGGCGAAAAGATGAAAGTCCGTCTATTCACATTTTAAATGGTGCGAATGAGGCGACAATTGCGACGCGTGAAATTGATAAGATTCTAGGCGAGTACACAGAAAGCGAACTGTCCGGCGCAGTGCTAGAAGATAGAACCGTTGACCGCGACAAGTTTTTAATTGTTCACTTACCACGACATACACTGCTATACAACCACACAGTCGGACAGCAGCAGGGTATAGCGGCAGCATGGACATTTTTAAAGACTAACGAAAATGACACATGGCGCGGCATCTATGGCGTGTTTGACCCACGCATCAGTAAATGGGTGTACGGCGACAGGTTAGAGAATAAGCTTGGCTATCTTGACCAACAAAGTTTCGCACAGTATGACGAAGCGCAAGAGGCGTTAATTTATACACCGATTATTCCCGCCAAGCGTGTGAGCATTAACCAGATTCAGCTTGATACCATAGCGGGTTACTCTGACCCTGCAATCAGCGTTGCCATGTCTATGTCATACGATGCAGTAACATGGGGTGAGGAGCATTGGACGGTAGTGAGCAAGCCTGACAACTACAACACGAACTACATTGTGCGTCGTTTGGGTTACGTGGCGCAGTCTTTCAGCATGCGCTTTAGGTTTATTAGCAAAAGCAAAATGGCATTTTCAGGGCTAACCATTAATGATAGATAACATCCCATCATCCATGCAAAAGCTTCTCACGCTTGGCGACATTGCAAGCGCTCAGAAGGGCGTCAAGGACGAAGATTACTTTCAACTAAAGCGTGACTATAAGAATTTAATAAATGCCGTTAGCGCGTTACTGGTGGCGATTAATGGCGGTGAGTTTAGCCCGTTATCTGGCAGCGGAGACCCTAACGGCGTTGTGGCCGCTAACTACTCCCTTCTATACATAGACACTGACGTTAACCAACTACACTACAACCCAACCTACGGAGAAAATACCGGATGGATTGCGTTATAATCGACAAAGAACAATTTGTTGAGGTGTTCGGGCGTGAAACCGAAAAACATGCAAGCTATTACAGTTTTGGTGGTGTTGTTTTTTCTGCGGTTAAGCGTGGCGGGGCAGTAGTGACGCACGTAGGCTGTAAACAAGAGAATATGACAAACCTAAGAGAGGCGTGTAAGCGGTACTGTTATTACATGCTTAACACCTTCGAATGGTGTAAGATGGTCATAGCAACGGTTGACTTAAAACGTCAATCAGTGATTAACCTTTGCCGCAAACTTGGCTTCACCGATGCAGGTGATTTTGAGTTTGAATACGGCACAGCTAAAGTAATGGTGAAAACAAAATGAGTTTTGTAGGCGATATTTGGGATGGCATAACGGGTAAAACGGCGGCTGATACAGCGGCCAAATCATCCGATGCAGCAATAGGGCTTCAACGCGAAGCTTTAAACTACCTTAAGCAAAGCCAAGCGCCATTACTTGAAGCGCAACAGTTTGGCTTAACTGGCTTAATGGATTACTACGGCGGCAACCAGCAAGGGTTGATAGATTCAGCCATGCAATCGCCGTATTACACATCCATGCTAGGGCAGGGCGAAGAAGCAGTGTTACGCAACGCGGCGGCAACTGGTGGCCTGCGCAGCGGCACAACACAAAACGCACTAGCGGCTAACAGTCAGAATGTGCTCAACAGCGCAATCGGGCAGCAACTTGGTGGCTTAGGTCAACTGGCAGGCTACCAACCAAACACAGCAGGCGTGGCTAATCAGTTAAACACTATCGGCAACACGACCGCGCAAGGTATCGTTGCACAAGGTCAAGCGCAACAGGCTGGCTTGGGTAATATGCTCAATCTTGGCACATCAATTCTTGGTGGCTTATTCTCTGACGAAAGACTCAAGACTAACATCAAAAAAGTTGGTCGCGTTAACGGCTTCAACTGGTATTCGTGGACGTGGAATGATGTTGCTGAAAAACTTGGCCTTAGCGGCGAATCACAAGGCGTATTGGCTCAAGAAGTCGAGCAGGTTAAGCCTGAATTAGTTGGTCAGCGCGAAGGTTACAAAACAGTTAACTATGCGGGGATTGTGTAATGAATGGAAATCCTTTTTATGTATCTCCATTAGGCGGCTTAGATTTAGGTCAACAAGCTGACAAGGTTTTTACAGGCATTGATCAGAAGCGAGTGCGCGACCAAGAAGAAGCGCAACTTAAGCAGCAGCAAGAGCGTCAAGCCATGCTTAAGGATTTAGGCACTAAGGCCATGCAAGGTGATTTAACAGCCTCACAACAGTTATGGGTTGAAGCGCCAGAGTATGCCGCGCAAATTGATAAGGGCTTGGGCATCCAAGATGAACAGCAAGCGCAACAAGTCGGCGGATGGTTAGAGCAATATTTAACTACACCATCAGACCAGCGTGACGCGTTTTTGCAAAAGACGGCAAGCCAAACGCCGTTTAGTATTGATGATGATTTACTTGCAATGGACCCATCGCAACGTGACGGTTATGCAAACATGATTGCAGGGCGATACCTCAACAAAGAACAGATTGGCATGTTGCAGGGTGGCAAAGGGCTAACCGAAAAAGAACAAGCTGATATTGATATCAAGAAAGAGGCTAACGAATTACGCCGTTTAGAGGTGGAGCAACGAAACCTTGACCGTCAGATTGCGCGAGAAACTAACGAATTAAAGCGTCAAGAGTTAGAGGCAAAGCTTAAAGCTAACAAATCAGCGCAAGAGCAGAAAAGTCGCGATACAGTGGCACAGCAAGAAAGCACTATCGCAAGATTCGATAATGCACTTAACACAATCAATAAGATTGAAAGCTCGCCCGGCTTTAGTGCTGCGGTTGGTGCTAGAATGCCATTCATTGACCAACTGCCAGGGTCTGAGGCGCAAGAAACTATCGGTCTGATAGATACTCTTAAAAGCCAGTCTTTCTTGAATGAAATAGGCCAAATGAAAGGAATGGGTGCTTTATCGAACGCAGAAGGTGCAAAGCTTGAATCTGCCATTTCTTCTTTAAACAGAGATATGAAGGAAGATGCATTTAAACGCTCGCTGCAAAGCATTAGAGACTATTTCACGGTAGCTAAAGAAAGGGCGAGAAAGCAAATGGGTGTTGAGCCAGAGGCGCAGCAGAGTGAAACGAGTACAGTTAATTGGGCTGACCTATGAATGTAACGCTACCAAACGGAAAAGTTATCGAGGGAGTGCCAGAGGGCGCTAGCAAAGACGAAATCGCCATGAAAGCCATTGGTGCTGGATTGGCTACGCGTGAAGATTTTGGTATGGAACCAGAAATCGACACCTCAACGCTAACTGAAATAGCAAGAGCGCCAGAGTTGAACGAAGCTTCACTGCCAGCGTTTAAGGCTGGCTTGGGGTTCTTGCTGGCTGACGATGACGCATCAGCTGCTCAGATTATCAAACAACAGTTTGGTGATGACGCGCAGATTCGTAATGTTGGCGGCAAACAGGTTGTGACACTGCCAAGCGGTGACTATGTGCTAAATCAGGAGGGCTTTTCCGCGACTGACGTTGCTAGAGGTCTAGCCAAGTTCTTGCAATTCAGCCCCGCAGGTAGAGCATCAACCATTGCCGGTTCGGTGGGTGCTAACGCGCTAACACAAGGTGCTGGTGATTTAGTCGAGCAGGCTTTAGGTGGTGAAGATATTCAAGCGGAAGATTCGTTGATTGCTGGGGCTTTAGGTGGCGCATTCAAGGCTGGTGAGAATGTTATTGGTAATGTTTACCGATATTTGCGCGGAACACCTGCAAGCGATGTTGTAGAGCAAGGCGCTAAACAGGGTGTACCTGTAATGACTAGCGATGTATTGCCGCCCACTACTTTTGCAGGAAAGATGGCGCAGCAAACGGCTGAGAAGATTCCGTTAGCTGGCACAGGTGCAGCGCGTGAGATTCAGCAGGATTTTAGAAATCAGGCTGTTCAAGAGTTAGCAGATAAATACGGCACATTTAGCTACAAAGCAATCCTTGACTCTATGAAAGCGCAACAAGGCAGAGTAAAGGGCGCTGCGGGACGAACACTAGAATCGACGGGTAACAAACTAGACGAGGTTGGTGAAATTCCGCTTACCAATACGCGTGAGATTATCGATCAAGTTAAGGCTGAGCTAGGCAAAGAGGGAGTAATCAGGTCAGAGGGTGCGATTAATGACCTGTCAAAGCTGGTTAGCGCATTCGATGAAGCGCCGCAAACATTCACCAGCCTAAAAGAAAACCGCACCGCGTTTAGAGACATTATCGCAGGTGCTGACAAGGCTGAGCGCTCACAGTTACCGTCAAGAGCAAAAGCTTTACTGCAGCAGGTAAATAAAGCTATGTCTGACGATATGGAATCATTCGCCAATACAAACTTAACACCTAAAGAATTTGCATCATGGAAGAAAGCTAACAAGATTTATGCAGACCAAGCTGAGACACTTAAAAAGTCAAAACTTAAAAACGTTCTTGATAAAGGTGACGTAACGCCAGAGTCAGTCAAGCAGTTGATTATGAGCAAGAATCCAAGTGAGTTAAAGCTTGCTTATAACAGTATGACGCAATCAGGTAAGCAGAATGCTCGTGCCGCTATCGTTTCAACTATTGTTGACAATGTATCGAAGCGTGCTGGTGGCATGACTCCAAACGCATTCGCTACTGAAATGAAGAAGTTTCAACCGCAGATTAATACATTCTTTAAAGGTCAAGAGCGTAAGCAGTTGGAAGGCTTGCAGCGCTTACTAGATGCAACACGTAGAGCGCAAGATGCAGCAGTAACAACACCCACAGGTCAACAGGTTTTAGGTGCGGGTACTTTAGCAGCTGCGGCTACAGACTTAGGATCAACAGTCCTAACAGGGGGGACAGTAGGAGGTATAGCAAGGCTGTACGAATCTGCGCCCGTTCGTGACTCTTTACTAAGGCTTGCCTCTGTTCCAAAAGGCTCAACCCAGTTTGAGAAAGCTTTGCTTGACGCACAGACAGCGCTGAACGCGATCGCTCAATCTGAGCGCTCGAAGCAAGAGGAACAAGAATAGCCCCAAGTATTAGTATTAGTGCAATAGTCATAGTATCATTGAATATAGCACATAGTTTAAAGGCGAACCAATGACAATACTCAATAACACAGCAGTTTCACCAGAAAGCTTATTACGGGTTACTAACCCGTATGAGTTTTTCGCAGACCCCGAAAAGCCCAAAGCGTTAGCGGGTGGCGAAGTCTATTTTGGTTTGCCAACTTACGACCCAGTGCAGCCAGAAAACCGCAAGCGCGTGTATATTGCACAGGAAGACGGTGAAACGATAGCGATTGACCAGCCTATCAAATTAGGTAATGGCGGCGTACCAATGTATAACGGCTCACCTGTTATCTTGTTGGTTGATGGCCCTTACTCTATGCGCGTGTTGGATAAAAACGGCGCAAGTAAATACTATGCGCCTAAAGTTAATCAACTATCTAGCTCTGAAATTGGTGCACAGCCACGCACTGAGATTTTGACGCTAACAGCAGGGCAAAGCGCTGTCACATTCCAAAACGTTGATGTAAGTACGGCTGTGTTTGACATTGCTGGCAATGACGTAGACGACGGACCTTTATTCCGTGATACGCATTACGCGATTGCAGATGGTGGTGCGGGTATTATAACGCTACTTCAAACCTATCCAGCGGGTACACAGATTCGCGGCAGGCAGTTTGCGGCGGATGATGCGCGTTCAACTAGTGTGACAACAAACCTAAACCGGTATACGTTTAGGACATTCCAAGAGGCAAAAGCAGCGCCGTTAAAGATTGGTGACGTTGTAGAGTTGCTAGACTTGACGGACGAAAACGACGAAGAGGGCGGCTTACGCTACCTTGTTGTCGATGAAGGTTCTTTTGCTGATGATGGTATTAACTACCTTACATTGGATAACGGCTTGCAACTTCGCATGTATCGGTTTAGACAGCGCATACGCTCGTACAGCGAATCAGAATTGACCGTTTCGCCTAGCGGTGGCGTGTTGACTTTAGATTTAAGCAGAGCGACGGCGTTTAAGGTTACGCTATCATCCAATATTACAGATGTTGTCTTGGTTAACGAGAACGCCATTTCAAATAATACTTGTTCGTTAAAGGTGCGACAAGGTGCGGCAGGTGGATTTACTATTTCTTTCCCATCGGTTGACTTTGGCGCGGCAGGCGCGCCAACCATTACAAGCACAGCAGCGAAAGAGGACATCATTGTGTTTACAAAATACTCCAATGACGCTGTGTATGGCTCAGTGTTTGGCCAGGGGTTTAACTAATGCTGGGTCTTGGTAAAGGAGCAGGCGGCTACCAAGAGCCGCCATCGCCGCCAGACGTAAAAGTCTCAATATCACCGACTAACTTTATCTCCATTAGCAGTAATGGTTCTTACACTACGCCTTACTTTAAATCCACAGTAACCAATGGCGTGGGTCCGTTTACCTACGCATGGTCGTTTGATAACGGCGGCGTCAACACCCCATCCAATGAAAAAACACGCTTAACGCTGTCAGGCTATAACGTAGAGGTACAAGGTGTGTTAAGATTAACCGTAACAGATACAGGTGATAGCAACAAGAAAGCATCAGCGAGCACTAGTGTCACGGTTTATTTTGAGGACCAATTCCTATGAAGAAATATTTGAACAGCGTTGTAGCTAAGTTTGACACTACGGCAAGCGGTAACGCGGCAACAGGCACGACCATAACTGTACGCGATAGTAGTACAGGCTTAAAGGTTGCGCTTTATAGTGACGACGGGGTAACAAGCAAGAGCAACCCGTTTACGGTTGACAATAACGGCAACTATGAGTTTTATGTTGCCGATGGTCGTTACGATATTTATCAAGATGAAGGCTTACCATCTCAGCTAGTGCTACGCGATGTAAGTATATTTGATGTGTCGATTAATTTTGGCGCACCAAAAACAGTCACGGCGCTTGTTAGCAATATTTTTAACTTCGGTGTTGGCTCATTACTAACCGTTGGCGGCTACGCTTCACAAGGCGACGGCGGCACAGGGCAATGGATCAAAACCGCAGACACTGATACGGCCTCGCAGTCTCCACTTGTAAGGCAAGACGGTACATTGACAGACCTACGCGGCGCAGTGTGGCGTTTGGTTACGTCTGGCTATTTAGACCCGCGAGCCGTTGGTTTTGTTGGTACGGGCAATGAAACATCGGCTTTAAAGGCTGCGGTCGCTGCGGTGGGTGAAGGCGGCACGGTTAAGCTTGATAAGAAGTATAACTTTACCATTGACGCGCTAGACACAAAATGCACAACAGTAGACTTCGCCAACAGTGAGGTGATAAGCGCAGCATTTGGCTTTGCCTTGTACTCAGAAGGCTCATTTTCAAATCAGGTGGCTGTTTCGTCAGTGTCAAGTAAAACCGTTATTGTCGCTGATGCGTCAGGATATAACGAGGGCGATGTGGTAAAAATCACATGCACCGATGAGCAACCTGACTTTTGGGATGGTAATAGATATCTTGGGCAGTTTGCAACTATTGATGTACTTTCAGGTAACACGTTGACACTGGACCGTAAAATCCATGACTTCGGGCTTTATCAAAACAACGTAACTCTGTTTAAGCTGGATAAAAAGACAGCCAAGATATGCAACTTAACTATATCGCCCGTTGCGTCTTACGCTGACCATGCCCCGCTAGTTACTTTCTTTTCACTGTACAAACCAGTGATGGAAAACGTAAATATTGTTAATTCAAAAGATGTGGGCATGAATTACATATCCTGCTATGGGTACGTAAATAAAGACTGTTCGGTTATCAATAGTTTGGATAATGCAGCAACAAGAAACTTCGGCTACGGTATATATGACCAAAGTTGCGATGGTGGCTTTGTTATCAATTTCTTGTTTAACGGTGGTCGCCACGCTTTCACTAACGGAGGGGCAACCACTAGAGGCGGCCTTGATGAGCGTTGCGGATATAGCACGAATTGCCGAGTAGTAGACAGTATTGCAAGAGCGGCGACAACGGGAGCATGGGATACTCACCCGGGCTTCATTGATATATCTTTTGAGAACTGCGAAGCATACGACAGTGGCAACTTTGGGCAGATAAGAAGTCGAAACGTTAGGTTTATTCAGCCTTTCGGCAGAGGCTTGCAGGTTGGTATTGCTATGGCTGGCGGTCAAGTTGGCGCAACAATCAACCCCGCGTCTGGCGCTGAGATAATAAATGCCGACCTAGAATACAATGATACAGGCATAGCATATTACGAAGGAGACCCGCCAGCCGGAACAGACCCTGCGGAAATTCGCATAGAAGGCGGTATATTTAAGCCTTTGGGTAATTTTCGAGGCTTACTGCTAGAGGCGCGAAACTCACCGATAATCGCAGAGATAAAAAACGTAACCGTTAAGGTGCGTACGCTTGCTACTGACGCAATTATTTTTCTTGGTGTTCACGATGGGCACGAGGTTAATGTTAACGGGCTTGATGTGTTCGTCGAAACAAACTCTGGCGGTAACTTTGGTGTTGTTAGAGGTTCAAGCTCGTTTAGCGCAATATCGCACGACGTAAGTGTTCAGCGTGTTACGTTTACAGGTGTTGATAGCATGGACTTGTCAGCGGCGGCGAACATGGATGCGTACATTAACGATGTGCGTGCGAAGTCTGCAAATTCACTAACAGCGGTCATAGGCGGAACATCCCTAACATGGGGCGGCGCGGTTTAATATAAGGGTAACAAAATGAAAAGATGGTCAACCGTACAGGATTTTATAGCTAACGGTAAACTACCACCAAATGAAACCGTCGCAGCTTTTGAGGGGTTTGCTTCAAAGGGTGATGGCGGTGCTTCTTTATGGCTTGTTACTGGTGCTACTGGTACGCCTTCGCAATCTCCTATACAGCGTGGTGATAATCTACTGACAGACACGACAGGCGCGGTCTTTAAGCCGCAGCTTGGCTCGGTGTTTTATTTTGACGGGACAAATCAGTGGTTTCCATCGCCATTCGGTGATAATGGTAACGGGATTTATCAGTATAACGGTGCGGGATGGAACTATTACGAACAAGCAGGTGGGGCTGTGCCTATCGCCGTTACTACTGGATTAATTACCAATGCGTTTAACTATGAGGTTGGTACGGCACTTTCGTTTACAGGCTACTCTTCCCCTGGCGATGGTGGTGGCGCTCAGTGGATTAAGACAATTGAAACAGGCTCACAAAGTCAAAGCCCTGCTTTGCGTGGCGATGGTACGTTGACGGATGCGACGGGGGCGGTTTGGGAAATTGTTTCATCTGGCACGATTGATGTTTCTCAGTTGGGATTTATCCCAAACGGCGCGGATGATACTGACCAGCTAAATGCGTTATCTCTGATTGTATCTCAAGGTGGCGATTACACGTTGTCAAAAGAGTACGAGGTGCAATCTAGGTGGCGAATCTCAAATGGCTCAGGGTTTAAGCTGAGATTCATAGGAGGTGGCAAGGTAACTAGGATTGGCGGCACATATACGGTTTTCGAGGTGACGGATAGCAACAACTTTGAGTTGTTTAGCCCTGTAATTGATGGCGGTGGAGCCGGAGGTAGTCACGGGTTAGTTATTTCAAACTGTAACGACAGCAAGACGCACAACCCTGTTATAACAAACCATACCAACACTGGGATATTAGTGTTTGGTTCAGTAGCCAACACATACGCAAGAAATTATATTTACAATCCTGTTATCGACGGGCTTGGTGTTGCCAATAACGGAATACTTATAGGCGACCTGAACGACTCACATGCCTACAACGCATCGGTCAAAGGTTGCGCGGGGTCTCCAGGTATAGGCTTGCAGCTTAAAAATGAGTGCAGCAACTGCTCAATAACTGGAATAGTTGAAAATTGCTTTGTTGGTCTTGGTTTTGGGCGAGAGTCTGTTACCGGTGTCCAAAACTCAAAGGCTAGCGCAATAGTTATGGGTTGCACGGCGGGCTTTCAAGCCAGTGGCGCATCTGGCAATAGTGTAGATGTTAAAATAGATATGCTAGGCTCGGGTGAAAATGCAATCGACTGGCAACAAAACTGCAATAATAACTACACGGCGGCAGAAGTTCAGAATATGGCCGCAAGTAAATCTGTTGTTAGGCTTAGTGGTGATGCTGGAGTACTTCAAGATAACATAGTTGACTTAAACAATATTAAAGACATCAGTAGCTCAGCCATTGCTAACTTCGGCAGCACAGCAACGAGAAATACTGTTAATATTAAAAAATGGAATGCTGACCCCGCTGTTGTTGATGGCGTTATGAGTCGAGTTATAGATACCTCTAGCACAGGCTCAAACACGATAAATTACAGCGACCAAACGGTTTATATAAACGAGGCCATAAGCGCAGGGGTTGTTGCTATACAGAACAGAGGGGTAAAACTGCTCATAGTTGACACAGAAGCTAGCTCTGCCGCGGATGACCTAGACAGTATAACGGGCACATTTTACGATGGTGACACCTTGATGATTCGCTCTCAATCAAATGTTCGTGATGTTACCGTTAAGCATGGGACGGGCAATATATTGCTGAATGGGAGCGTGGATTTCACTCTTTCTGGTGTAGCTGATAGCTTGCTCTTAATGTATAACGCAAACATATCAAGTTGGACTCAGTTGAGCGGCAACAATGTGACTTAAGCTAATAAGCCCCTTTATTGGGGATTTTTATTGTGCTAGTATCTAATGAAATTTATGACAAAGAGGGCGTGATTATGGCAGGATTAAAAAAGGGTAAGCGCGGCAGTAAGAAACCTAAAACCAAGTGATATGATTTGGGTTTTACTGGCCTCTTACGTGGTCTCGGTGTACATAGTAAGAAGCAGGCAAGCATTAGCCTGCTTTTTTACTTTCTTAATAGTTATTCTGTTGCAATTCACATACAGTGAAGAGCCTACACAATCAGAGATTTATACATCGTTCATGTTCTTTATGGGCTTATACCTCACCCTTGCCTATTACCATCTTAAAAAATCACTTCCAACTCCTGCGGCTGCTTGCTCAGTGATTGCTTTGTACAGTCTAGCTTACGCCCTTGATACAATTGCAAATTATGAAACACAAACATGGCTTTGGCACAATCATGAAAGTATTATCCTTATACTGCATATTGCTCTTATGTGCGTATCTATCCCAAAGTTTAATAACGCCGTGGCTAATTGCTGGCATAATTCTTTCAGGGTATTTACTAACATGCTACATATTCAGCCTTATCGTCATTGCAGTAAAGGGACGCAAGGCAAGGAGGGGCTTAAATGAGCAACGAGACTGAGCAGTTATTCAAAATGGTCGAGAAGCTAGAGAATCAACAAGCCGATACAAACGGCGAATTGAGAAACCTATCACAAAAGATAGGTGACTTGGTTACGGTTATAGCTAGACGTGAAGTTCACGACGAAAACATGACTCGACGCATAGATGACTGCGAGAACAGATTAAACAACCACTCTAAACGCATCAATGCACTAGAAGCGGCTCATGCTGGCTCTGTGGCAGAGAGAAAGCTTATTGACTGGGTGATTAAGGCAGCGGTTGGCGTTGTCGTCGCTGTGGTGCTCTACGGGGCTTTTAAGAGTTATGGGGGTTAATGTGTTTAAACTAAGCAAAACCTCCCTAAGAAACCTCGACGGAGTTCACCCTGAATTAGTGGGCGTTGTCAAACTCGCAATTCAAATTACTAAAGTTGATTTTGGCGTATCCGATGGGTATAGAACGCAAGAGCAACAAAATAAGCTTTATCGCCAAGGTCGCTCAGAGCCAGGCGATATAATTACCAATATCGACGGTTACGATAAGAAATCAAATCATCAATCTGGTAATGCGGTTGATGTCTTTGCTTATGTTGATGGCAAGCCGTCATGGGATGAACATCACCTTTCAATGGTTGCATGTGCAATGCTTGAAGCTGCTGTACGTTGCGGTGTTAATTTGCGCTGGGGCGGCTTGTGGTCTAGTAAGGGTAAAAAGAAATATGGCGTTGAGCATGGCTGGGATATGCCGCATTTTGAGAGGGTTTAATTATGAATGAATGGTACGATTTTATTGAATTTAATGAAGAAGACTGGGGCGATTTAGGTTTTACTAACGACGGGTTGTTGGATTAGCCTATGTGGTCATTCTTCTCCAAGTTGTTTGGCTCTGATACTGCAATCGAAAAGACTATCGATACGGTTTCTAACGGCCTAGATAAACTTTACTACTCTGACGAAGAAAAGGCAGACGACGCAAAAGCCGATAGGTCAGAGGCGCGCCAGATGGTCGTGCAATGGATGGCAGCCACTAGCGGTCAAAACCTTGCTAGGAGACTTATAGCGTTATCCATAGTGGGCGTATGGCTTGGTATGTACGTTTCAGCTTCTATCGGCTCTATGATTGCTGTATGGGTTGATGGTAGGGATAAATGGCTAGAAACAAGTAACCTGCTATTCGAATTTGCCAATGGCTTAAATGATGCTGTAATGCTTATAATCGCGTTTTATTTCTGCGCACCTTACATGGGTACTTTTGCTAACGGCATAATGGAAAGAATGGCAGGTAAGGGTAAAAAATAACCCCGCTATTTGCGGGGTGTATTAAGCTCCGAGCCTAGACAATAATTATAAGCCACAATTGTAAATGTAAGTCTTTTCTTTAAATAACTCACATTTTACACCAGCGGCTGCAAGTTTTAAATAAATCTCAGTGGCAAGCTGACCTTCAATCTCTACCGGGTGTCCGCCGCCTGTGTTAAGTGCTATCCAAGTATAATCGGGGTGTGCGTCGTATTCATAGCCGTAAAGAACAATGCTAATGCCGTTAAATTTTAATTGCCACTCGCTGGGCTTATTCCGTTTAAGCTCTATCACGCCCATACCTCAATAGCTAATCCGATGCATACGAATGACATAAAGGCGAGAAGTAGCAAATCTCGCACAGCGTAGCACCTGTACTCTGTCCATCTGTCAACCGCACCAACCAACACAGCCACAAGAGCAATAGTAAACGTTATCTTCCAGTATGTGAGCATGTTATTCTCCTCGCGCTTTGGCTAGTAGGTCAGATATTGCTTTGGCGTCCATTCTGTGCAATGAGCCACCATCTAATAATTCTTGCAGCATCGAATACATACTTGGCGCTGCGGCTATTAGGGTTGCATCATGTTGATTTCTAATTCCATGAGGAACGCAAACAACGTCAAAATCATCTGTCACGACCGTTAATATCTGGCTAAGCGTGTGTGGGTATGGCTGCTCAATCTTAACTCTCCACTCACCCTTTGCAAACTTCGCTTCACTCATATCAATCTCCAAAAATAAAAAACTGGTTGCGGAAAATGGGAACAACGTTGCATCAACTCAACATCCCCGCTTCAAGCTGTTAAAATTAAAACCACAACCAGTGTAAAAAGAAACCACCTAGACAAAGACCATGTTAAAACAACCGATTATGACAGGATTGTCGTATCTAGGCGGCGTGAAACTAATACCCGCCTAATTCTTCAGACAGGTAATCTGTAAACTTACAATAAGCTTCAGCAAAAGCTTTGTCTCTATCACAACTCTGGCAAAACAAAACCTGCTTTTGTTCAATTTGAGTTGTTATTTCAACCGTCCAGTCCGTTACGCTATTGTAGTTAACGTTTATTCTAAACCTTGGGCTTAACCTTGATTCAACCAAGTAAAATAGTTTTTGATAAATACTCACAATCTTCTCCTAATACCCGCAATACATCAGTATTACTATTGTGGCAACCGCAATCAGTAAAGCTTTTAGTTGCGCCTTTCTATCTATATCTGTGCTTCTCATGTGTCACTCTCCGTTGTGAGCTACTGCGCGGCTGCTCGTTAAATTATATCGCCGTTTTCAACCTTATCGGCGAACTCCTTTATTGCTTCTGCATCTATCAAATAAGTATTGTCGCAAAGGTGCATGACATGAAAAGTAGTCTTTAAGTAACTAAGCATTTCACGTATAACCTCTGCGTTATGCTCTTTGTTTTCTGAAAATTTGTACTGACTCATTCTAAACCCCAATTTTTATCAAACTCCACAAGCGCGATTTTAGACTTGCCATGCTCGCACGTAATCATTTCAAGGTACTGCATGACAGCAAACGCTTCTCGTATGGTTGTTCTTACATATCCCATTTTGATAACCATTTCACGCTCAGAGATTAGCTTTTGACCTTTCTCAACCTTGCCACCGTGAGCTTGTGCAATCCATCGTATGCGCTCATCTATGCGCCGCTTGTAGGTTTGGCGGTTTTGTTTTTGGCTCACTTCCCATTACCCTTATCATAAGTATTCATGCGCTTTTTCTCTGTGATAGAGTGTGACAAAACAATAGCTGACGTTAATGCAAACGATTTAGAAAAATCACTCTTTTTGTTTTTGCCTTTCTTCTTTAGGTTTTTCATTTCCAATCTCCTCAATCAATCAACACCCACACAATAACACTAAATGTGGGTGTAACAGATTAGACCAGTTAGATTTTCTCTATAATGTCATACTCAGCACTGCTTGTTATTAAGTCAATCTTTTTTCTCCATACATCCGAGTTGTCAATTACCCTTATAAATGGCTCATCCTTATACTCAAACTTAACAAGGCCAAATGTTTTGGTTAAAAGGCGGCTACACCTAAAGTCTCCGCTCGCCATCATGTTTATGCCATCAATCACGACTCATATACCCCCACTTTAACCAACTCACCTGTTAAGTGCGTAAACTCCATGTTGTCGCCTGATTTTTCGGGCCACACAATACGCGCATCTTCTTTTTCCTGCATATCGGCAGCGGTAGAAACGATATACTCACAAGCCTCATCAGGTGTTAAGCTGCACGCAGCTATGCACTCAGCTAATTCTATTAGTTGCTCGCGTGTTAGTTCGTATTTCATCTTCCCTCACTTGGTCGCGTGGTGCGCCTTGTTAAGTTAATTAATCAAAAAGGTATATCGTCGCTATAATTAGCTTGGCCTTGCTGCGGTTGCTGCATTGAGCCTTGGTTTTGCGGTTTCTGCTGGTTTGATTGCGGTTGTTGTTGTTGCTGGTAATTACCGTTTTGAGGCTGGCTTGCGCTACCCTGCAATGTTAAATCTCTAACCATCAAGTTTAGCTTTGGGATTATTTGCCCGTCATTTTTGGTAAAGGTATCAACATCAACCGAACCGCTAACAGAGACTTTCTGGCCTTTAACTAGGTACTGTTGAAGTGCCTCGGCTTGCTTACCCCATACGGCACAATCAACCCACAGCGTTTCTTTGTTGCCGTTTTGGTCTTTCTTTTTCTTGTCTACTGCAAGAGAGAAATTTACAACTGTTATTTGACCTTGGTTACCGTTAACACTGTTAATTCTGCAATCTTGGCCGATATTTCCCGCAAATGTTGCGTTATTCATTCTACTTTGCTCCGTTTTTTACTTGGTTGCATGCGTATTTTGCTATCCAGTAAGCATCACGCGTATCTTCGTTTGTGCGCCCTGTGTAGCCCGTTAATTCTGCAAATAACTTTGCGTTATTCTTGGTTTGCTTGCCGATACCAGGCGGTACAAGTATTACCTTGCCGCCGTGGTGTTCGATGTAGTCTTGAATGATAATGGCCGCAGCCTTAACCATTCCAACATTCTGCGCTATGCGTGATTGCACAGCTTGACCGCCTTTTCGGTTTTTGGTGTAAATGGTTTTTATTGCGTTGACGTTTTCTAGTGCGAAAATTTCACCTTTTTCAATGCAATCCTTGACAGCATCTAATAGCAATGGCGTATCCATGCTCATAAGCAATTCAATTTCTCCGCCATGATATACGCAAACACCACATTTGCGCATATCAGGGTCAATGCCGATTATTTTAATCATTGCTCACCTCGTTAAAAATATCTTCTGCATCTGGCAATTCTTGCTCAACTGGCTTTTCTTCGCTATCGCCCAAAGCGTCAAGTAATGATTGCGGCTTTTCTTCTTTCACTGGCGTTACATCTCGTGAGCTGTCAAACCTTGCATCAATATCGCGCTCAGACACTTCGATTAATTGCGCGGTTTCGCTAGATGATGGCAAGCGCCGTGCAAGTCTATGCAATGCCGATTTTACTGCCATGCGGTCATACCATTGCGCCCAAGGCCCATAACTGCTATTTCCCGTTTTACTTGCAGATTTAACTCGCTCAACTTCTGCCTTGTTCATTACCTCAACCACCATTTCGCCGCCCTTTAACTTGGCGTAAGCGAATACTAGTTTAAACTGGCGTTGGCCATCGGCTGTAAAGTCTGGGCGGTATCTCACATGCTCGCCATCTTCATCAAACCAGTAATCAAACTCGTCACCTTCAAACACTGCTTTGGCGCTAATCATTTCAACCAAACCAGATTGGCGCAGGCGTTTAAGCACACCGTCAATCATTGGCTGATACTGCGCTTTTTTGCCCTGCTTTCCACCGTAAACAACAATCGCGGCTTCTTTACCATCAGGAATCAAACCATCCTGGGCGCATCGCATAACCGAATCATAAACGCTTACAGGGTCACATGCTGCAATATCAGGGTTTCGCATTAGTGCGTTGTTAGCGGCTCTCTCCATTGTTTCAACGCTAATATGAGATGGCAGCATTTTTGCCAACTCTGGCTTTTTCGCTGCAATAAGTTGCTGTGTTTTTTGAATTGGGCTTAACTGTTTATTAGTCACTTTCAAATCTCCTAATTAAATTTTGGGAACTGTTCAAAGCTGGTGAATTTATTAGCGTGAAACGCTTCGGCAAAGTTTGATATATTGCACTGCGTCACACTCCAAAAACCAAGCGCATCCAGTTCGTCTTTTGTAATTCTGAAAACCGATACTGGGTAACGCCCAAGCGATGCAGATTTTTGCACGATTGGGAAAATATATTCGTTAACCTCTTTCTTGTAATGCAACTCCATCGCATGAAGATAAAACGCAGCGGTCAACCCGTAACCCATCTTGTAAAGCGGATTAATCCACTGCTTATCACTGCGCCAATCTTCAATGTCTTCGGTTGTTTTTAGGTCGCAAGGCAAAGGCATTGAATCAATCAACCAATCAACGCGGATTTTTAAATCAATATTCCGCTCATCATCATGAACAACAATAGATTGCTCACCTTTGCCTTTAGCGCTCATTATGCGTTTAAACATCGGGTTAGCCATTGCGCTTAACTGCATAACCCTTAATTGGTCAAGCTCCGATTCAGTAACAACAATCTTGTCGGGATTTTCCACCTGATCAGAAATAAACTTCTGCGTTGTGCGACCTTTAACGCTTGAAACCATAATCTTGTCGTCAAAATTGTGCGGCTCTAAAATCATTACATGAAGCGCCTTACCAAACTCAGCGGTCGTGCTTTTGTTTGGGTCAACTGGCGCGTTTTTATTCCACATGTAAAGGCTTGGGTCTTTTGCGAATAACTGCAATTCGTGATTGCTTAACGCTGGTAGTGCGCGGTATTCAGCGTCTGATATGTCAAATAAACCGTATTCCACTTTTCAACCTCCTTAGTTGGTTGTGTAAACGTAGCATTAAACACGATAATACACAACTATTATTTTCAACTTGCTTTTTCTTCTCTGCCACTTCTGAACTTTTTACGGTTTATAACACTGAAACCTTTATCATTAATTCTGTGCGTGATATGGGTTGGAACATCGAGCATTGATTGATTTTTAATGCAGGCATCAGGCTTCATACTGGCAAACGTTCTGCGAAACGTTGAGCCTTGAATGTGCGTTGAAATGAATTTCCACCACTTCGCTTTTTTAAACTGCTCTTTACTTTCAGGGTCGAAAAACTCACGCGCAATTTCGGGGCGATCAATACCATATTTGTGATATGTACTGTCAAGGCTGTAATTAACCCATATGCCACCATTTTTCGCCAGCTCTAAGCGCATCTTAATGACTGGCTTATAATCCGCGTCTGTGTATGATTTCCTGTTTAACGATGCATTTGGGTCGATAAGTATTGCGTCACAATTGCGGCATGTGCGAGCCGTGGGCGCGTTTTCTGTTTCACACGCTAAACACATCGTAAATTTAAAATAATGCTCACAGCGCCCATCTGATGCGCTAGAATCAGCGCCACGACAACGCACTGCAAACTCACTGTTCTCAGTTCCGCATTTTGGGCATTCTTGCACCTCATATTCTTTTTCGCTCTTTGCTGCCATCGCGCCTTGCACTATCGGGTCATCAAATATCTTTCCCATAGCCTCAAATGTGTCTGTGTAATCAAGCATCAGGCAATCGTGCTTTTCCATGCCTTGCGCCATCTGCTCATCTTTTAGGATGCGAAGTCCGCGACCAGCTAATTGTATTAGTTGCACTAAGCTGCCAATCTTGCGAAGGAATACAAGGCAATCCCACCGCGTCACGTTCACTCCTGTTGTTAAGCACCCAATTTGGATCACATATTTAATTTTGCCACTCTTGGCATCGTCCAATATTCTTTTTCTCTCTTTGCTGCCTGTGCTGTCGGTAACAATACCCCAACTACCAAGCGGCAAACACTCTGCCACCTGCTCACAATGATTTTTACTGGCACAGGTAATCAATACGCCTAATCGGTTTCTTGTGCGCTCAATTACTTCTTCCATGATTAGCGCGGTTTTGTCTTTCTGTTTGCATATCTCTCGCCCCATAGCGGCTAACTCTTTGGCGCTGTAATCGTCTGCGCTGGCGTTATCGCTTGGCGAATACTTATCAAGACCTTGGTAATGGTGGTCATCGTCCGCGAAGCCGAACACAGGCGGCACAAGAAAGCCTTCATTGATTAGTTGATAAGTTGACACGTCAGAAAGTTGCTTCTTCCAAAAATCTCCAAGTATTGAGCAGTTGTTGCGAAACGGCGAACCCGTATAACCCAATATTCTTATTTGCGGGTTAATGGTCATGAGGTGTTTTATGATTTTACCGTATTGCGTAGTTGGTTCGTCTTTTATAACGTCCTGCCAATCAACCATGTGCGCCTCGTCAATAGCAAGCGCATGGTAAAAACCTGGTGATTTCTTCGGCTCTTTCTCGTTATATGCAAAATCAGTATCAAGGGCTCGGCTCACTGTTCCCTCAGTACCAAACACAGCTGGGTAAAACGTTGATTTCATACCAAGCGATGCGCTGTATATGCTGCACTTACCACCAATCATTTTGTATTCTTCGCTGTTCTGACTGGTTAACTCACCTTGTCTAGCAAGAATAAGAATATGCCCTTTCTTATCGGTAATGTGCTTTGCGATAAATGCAAGTAATAGTGATTTACCAGCGCCCACCGATTGCGAGTGAAAGGCAGGTTCGTTTGATTCTTTGCAATGCGCTATTGTTTTATCGTGCGCCTCTTGCTGGTAATGTCTTAATTTAAGCACTTCATTTTCTCCACTGTTTTATCTTCTTTTAGTTTTACCCAGTTCATTTCATAGCAAAGCCAATCATCGTCACACTCACGGATGACAGGCCACACTTTCATTTCTCCATGATTCCACTTGCACAAGTATTTCATGCTGTAAACATCCCAACACACAGCAACATTGATATTCAATTCGTGCGCTAAGTAACGACCATCAGCAAGCGACACACATGCAAGCCAGTTATCGCTATCATTAACCTTTACAGGGGTAAAGCCGCCATAGGTTAACCCACCAGCTATGTATTGCATTGTTTGACCGTGGCGAAAATTGACCGCGTTAACCAGTTCAAAGTCAGCATTGTAAACGGGCAATACGTAACCGCCCTTGTATTTAAAAAAGTCAACACCTCCAACATGCTCATTTACGCACTTGCTTAATATCTTATTTGCTAGTTCTCCATCCTGCTTGTCATCATCGGGCGCTTTGAATTTTTTAATCTTCTCCGCATCTTTGATGTTTTTCAAAACGGTTGCACTTGCCTGGAACTCACCAGCGCCGCCAAGCTCTTTGTATGCCTCCTTAAAATCTAAACCGCTATACTCCATAACAAACTTAATAACATCGCCGTGCGCACCACAACCAAAGCAGTGATAAAACTGTTTTTGTTCGTCAACGGTAAACGATGGCGTTTTTTCACTATGGAAAGGACAGCAGGCAACGTAATTCTTACCATTCTTCTTTAGCGGTACGTACTTGTTAATGACTGAAACAATGTCATTCGACTTTTTGACGTATTCAATATCGTGTTTATCCATTATTTAAGCCTTGGGTTAATGTGAATATCATTGCCACTTACGATGATATAGCTATGTCCTTCAAGCACTGGCAAGCAATCATTTTTAAGTTTGCTTTGCAGATTTCGAGAGCCTTTAAACGGTTTTGAGTTTTTCACCTTGTCGCGTATAGCTGCAACGGTTGTTTTCAATTTCCCATTTTCAGCTAATTGCGTGAACACCACGCGCAACTTTTCAATCTCTGACTTTTTACCAACATAGCCCAAATTGTCAGATGCGCTTATAAAGGTTTTTGATAGCTCGTCAAAGATACCCATCGCCCACATTGCTGCATCGTCTTCTATAATGGGAGAGCGAGAGCCGCCATCCTGCCAAGCCTCGCTTACGTGCAGCACCGCTGCAAGCTTTCTTATGTGCTTGTCTGCCTTACCCATAAAACCCGTTAACAATGCGTTACTGAAAGCGCCATCATCGCGCAACTCAGGCTCAACGCTTGCAATGTAGTTTTTAATGATAAGGTTTGCGCTATCGCTAAAACGAAGTTCAACATCTTCTTCGCGCACAACATTCTCAATCATTGATTCGTATCGACTGAACAATGATTTATCTATGCGTGTTTGCTTGAAATGGTCACGATGGCCTAGCATTGAGTTTTCAAACAAAAGCAAAAAGCGCTCAGTCAATCCGCGACCAGACGCACCAGCGGCAAGAATGGTATCAATCGAATCTTCCTGCGCAATAACGCTTATTGTTGATTTAGCGTAACCAGAAAAGCCTTTGCGGCCTACGCGCTTAGTATTTACATACTCACCATCCCATGCGTTAAGAAGTAAACCTTGGTTTGATTTGTTGCCGCCTTTGTCGTCACTGTATACAGCGCCCACAATAACGTTAATTGATTCAGCCTCTGCGCTTATGATGTTAAACATACCGTTTTGCTCACGTGCAACCATTTCAGCGGCCTCAATGGTAGTATCGGTTAACGTGCCTTGCCACTCAGGAATAAGTGCGAGCCTTTCTTCCTTAACCGCTATCTTATCCATGATTTCTTGCTCATCGCCTTCCTTGCTGCTGCCCTTATCAAGCTCTTTTTCAAGGCGCTTGATTTCTCGCTCTAGCTGTTTGCGCTCTGTCGCGGTTTCTTCATTAAGCTTGTTGTAAGCTTTAAATACTGGCGCATAAAGCTTGCCGTTAACCGCGCTCTTGCCTGTGCTTGGTGGTTGTGCCGTTATGACGTAAAGGTTTGCAGGTACAGAATCAAAACCATACTTAATCTTAAAGCCCTTAGTCATTGCAGAGGCTGTCACGCCCAAGCTGTGCAAGTACGCCGTGTTAACTGGAAACTGTATTGCATCGGCTAACTGTTTAGCTACTAGTGTTAAAATATCCCCTCTTTGACTTGTTGCAATTTGCGGGTTCGGTCTTTCGCTTTCGATTTCAATCGGCGATACATCAGGCCAAACTGGTGTTTTTGTTATCAGTGGACTACCAAGAGCAACGGCGGCATGTGCCAACGTGCAATTGTTTTCATCTGCCCACTTTTCAATATCATCAACGCGAAATTCCATAAGGCTTATTGCTCAGTCAACCAGTTATCCACATCGGGGCGCAGCTCTTCTTTTGTGATAAAGCCATTGGTTTGCTGTTCGGCCTCAATTGCACACGTTGCACTAATGCGCCCACGCTTAACCCAATTTTGAACCACCTGGGGTGATACATCCAATGCTCTAGCAAGTCGCGCTTGGCTGCCTGCAAACTCAATTAGTCGCATCAGTTCCGATGCTTGCTCTTGTTTAATTTGCTCGAAAGACTTCATGTGTTGTTTTTCCTCTAGGTTTATAACCGTGTTTAATACTATTAGCTATAAACACATATTACAACTAGTAATTGTGTATGGGTGCTTTTTGGCTAAAAGTGGGAGCTTTTTAGAGTCGCAATATTTTATATGCTTATCAATTGCTTACGTGAATTTTGTGGTTCTTGTGGGAGTATGTTTTGCCTCCGTTTTTTTCTTTATAAAACAATAGTTTAATTAAAAATTATAGATATAAGGGAGGGGTTGTATGTATTAATTATTAATAACTATAATTTTACCTCTTTAAAAGTACATATACACAAACACGCTACTACGCCCATCTGGGCTAAATAAAGGCTAAGTATTTGATACTAAAGGCAAAAAGAGATGGCAAAAAAGCGCCCACAATACGCCCGCACTGCCCCAGTTTTATTTAAGTGGTTGATTTTAATGGGAAATAGTGCAGACCTAACAAGATTTATATCAGTGTCATTCTGTGGGCATTGGTAAATATTGCCATTTGTGGGCATTTATATTATTATGGTCAAACTTAAGAAAGTGGTTAAATTTAATGTTGAGGTTTTTATGAATATTACTATCGATAAAAAAGTTCCAATGCCTAAGCCTAGAGTTAAGAAAGAAAAGAAAAAGCCTAAGTCAGACATAGCTAAAGCCATGAATGTTGGTGATAGCGTTTTCATCGAAACTCTTTACGGGCACAAAGACAACACTGTAACAACAATAAGAAAGGCAATGGCTAGATTCGGCATGAAGTACACATGCAGAAAATTAGAGGGCGGCGTGAGAATATGGCGAATTGAGTAGATAAATCAAATAGTTGCTTTACTTTGCATGCAAAATATGCTTACCCATTAAAGAAATTTATGGTTACGATAATAAATTTTGATTAACTGCTCTGACCAGCAAATAAACCACAAATAAGTGTTGACCGTACACGAATAAGTGGTATTCTATACACATGCCAACGAGGAAATAACGCCAACCTAAATCAGGAGATTGAAATGACAGCACTAAACAAACAGATGAAAAGCGACTTGCTTTTATCGGTAGTTAAAGACCAGTTTAAAGATGAAGTATCTGAATGGGAGAATAAAGCTAAATCAATTTTAGTTGAAGCTCAAAACGCAGCGGATAAAGGGTTCAGTAAAAAGATAATGAACACCCTTAAAGGTAAAGATACATCGACTACGGTTAGAACAACTGATTCATTGAGTGTTGATATCTACGGTATATACAACCGCAAGAAAGCAACTAACCCGTTTAGTAAAGATGGTCGTTCTATCTACATTCTTAGTGAATGCTTTGGGGTTAAAGAAACATACGTTAGCGCATACGGGCAAATAACCGTAGAGGCAACGGAAGAAATCAAAGCTCACTGGGCTGCTGGAGCAAACATGGTCAAAAGAATGGACGAATTAACCAAAGACTTGTACGCCGTTCTCAACTCTGTGCGCACTGTTAAGGCGCTAAAAGATTTAACGGATGTTTTTACGCCATTCATTAAGATTGAGACAAAAAGCAAAGCAATGCTGCCAGCCGAATCAATCGTAAGAATTAACAAGCTAGAGTCACCTAAGGGGTCGAAATAATGACACCACTAAAAACCCTACTAACCGAATACCCTAGCCAACTATCATTCGCCAGGGCTTACGATATTCACCCGTACCAGCTTAGACGGTGGCTCGATAACGACGCGCATGCAGATGATGATGGTAATGTCTACATTCGCACGAAGGGGAAGTTGGTTAAATCTGAGGCGGTATAGTTAACCAACAAACAAGAGGAGATTGAGAAGTGGCAGGGATAATAACGAACACAAGCGGCGGCAAAACATCAATGTGCCAAGCCATCACGGTTAAAGATAAATACATGGACATTTTTGATGAGCAGATTTGTGTATTTGCCAACACCGGACTTGAAAACGAAGAGACACTGGAGTTTGTTGATAAGTGCGATAAACACTACGGGCTAAACATTGTTTGGTTAGAGGCTGTCGTACATGGTCATAATGAGGGCAATACCCACCGCATAACAAACTTTGAAGATGCTTATAGAATTCATCAATACAAAGACCCTCTACATCCTTTTCATTCTCACGTTAGAAAAAACGGCGTGCCAAACCAAGCTTACCCGCAATGCTCTGACAGACTAAAGGAGCAAGTTATAGAATCCTATCGCACGTCGATAAATACAAAGCACTATAAACAGGCTTTGGGTTTTAGGGCCGATGAGCCTAATAGGGTTTGCAGCGCGCCAATTAGGAAGATATTAAGAGACATTGGTGTCAATGATTTGCATTTTAGAAATTCCGGCCCATCAAGAATTGTGCATTTAAGAGATAATCCTCTTTTCCACTTGATAGGGAAAAAAGAACTTAAACTGCTTAAGAGTTACAGTAATAAGTTAAACAAATACAATCTTGTTTTCCCTATATGCGACTGGTTTCCTATGAACAAAGAGGATGTAAATATATTTTGGGAGGATCAGCCTTTCAACTTGGAGCTTGAAGAGCATGAAGGCAATTGCGCTACGTGTTGGAAGAAGTCAGACAGAAAGCTTTACCTTCTAGCAAAAGAACACCCAGAAAGATTTGAAGCTTTCAAGTGGTTTGAAAGTGAATACATGGACATAAAAGATAACGAAAAAAGCAGGTTGTTTTTTAGGGGGCATAGAAGCGCCGAAATTATAATAGGGGAAGCGGAGCATTACGACGCATGGGCACTAAGGAGAATGATTGGTGCTGATAATCAGCAAGATGGGTGCTCATCAAGCTGTAACGGTTATGATTTGTTTGGAGGTGAACTATGAAAGAAATCAAAGCAACAGCGCCAACGCCACAGGATTGGATTGAGTTGGTGAGGGAGAATGAGAGGTTGGCCAATAGACTCGAAGTTGTTTATCGAGTCATTGAAGATGAAGGGCTAGTAAATAAATTTAGTCCGCTTTGGGATTTGATTATTGGAGAACAAAACAAATGATTGATTGGAATGATAATGCTGTTAATGCGGTTTACGAGTTTTACAAGTGGGCAAACTTAAAGCATAGAGCAGGGTGCTCTGCTGATACCGATAAGTTTTTCAGTGAACTTGATGTTAATCGCCCCTCACAAACAAAAACCGTTGCGGATGCAGAGCAAGAGTGCGAGAAGTGGACGCATACTCTTGACGGTCGCAAATGCAAAATCATTATTAACAAACCAGACGTAGACGAAGACATAGTTGTTTTGTGCAAGGAAGGGGATTACCAAATTGTTGATCATGAGGCGCTAAAACCCATCAAGCCAAAGCTGACCAAGGCGGAAGCGTGGGATATTCTTATGGCGCGCCAGACGAACAGTTCAGAGGTTAACAATATTAAGCAGAAATACGAAATAATCTAACTGGTCTAATCTGTTAAGCGCATCCGTCGTGTTAAGGTGCGCTTAGTTTTTAAAGGAGAGAATTGTGAAAGCAACAATACTAGTACGAGATTTGGTTAAGCTTATCGCCAAGCATGGTGATTTGGATGTAAAAATGTGTATCGCAACTGACAATCATGGCGAGCATGATGCGAATTCTTTCAGTGTCGATGAACTTAGAGGCGCGACAGAGAAAGTAACAGCATTCGAAATCTACGGAGAAGAACAATGATAAACGAACAAGAACTAGCCGATGCGGTTGAGCGTCTGCGTGAGGGTGATGATAACGGGCTGCTGGTTAAGTATCGAGATGTAATAGCGGACATGGCAACCGACAACAAGCAGGTTGAAATAATACTTGATAGTGTTATGGATGGCAGTACAGAAATAGCAGTTAACTTTATTGGTGAGCTATTTGAAGATACTGCTGACATGCTACTACGCGAAGCATACAGAACAAAACTAGAGCATGAGGCGGGATTGTAATGCTAACAATATCAGACCTCTTAGTAATGACACGCGGCAACCAGTCAAAGGTTGCCAGCATGTTACGCATCCAGCGTGGTACGCTCACAAGATACATGAAGCTAAAGAAAGAGCACATGATTATCGAGCGTGACGGGGAATATCATTTATTTGCAAAAATAAGCGAGCAGTACGGCAATGGATAAAAAAAGCAAACAGATTTACGATGCAGTGTTTAAAAACGTGCATCTAACGAGCAGTAAAAAGACAGCACAGCACCTAGGGTTAACATCGCGCGATACTTCAAGAGCAAGTCGAAAGCACTCGATTATCAGCGAAACGATACGCCGCAACAAAATCAAGCAGGGCGGCGCTTATGCTAGAGCGTTTGCGTTGATGCCGTTAACGAGTGGAAGTTTTACTGGTCAGAGTTGTTAAGTGACGGGTTAGGGTGTAATGTTTAAACGTCCCTAGCAATAGGGCGTTTTGGTAATGGGATTGAATAGCAAAATGGCTTGCTAGGGTATAGCTCCAAACTGAAATACTAGTTAATTATGTTGGTGTAGTGCGCCAATCCCGACACCTAGTCGCAGGTGTGTATGCGGTTCGAATCCGTAACAGTACCATTAACCAAAGCGAAAAAATGAGATTAAGAATGTCTAACGAATGTCTAAATAAATGTCTAAACGGCTTTGAAATGTCTAAAGTTGAAAGTCTATTTACTGATTTTTTTAATAGCGCTGATGCTGTGCAAGTAGAGGAATGTACTTGGTACTACCACGAGTCAAGCGTTGAAAATGAATTGAAATCTTTGCACGAACAACTAGCAAAGGCTAATGAGGATTACAAAGCGCTTTTCTGTGCTTTTGAATCATGCCAGGACGAATTAAAAAAAGCTAATGAGAGTGTTGAGCATTTAAAACAATGCATTAGCGTATACCATTCTGGCATTGTTGATATGTTTCCACACCCAAGCGTAACAGACGGAACTTTCTTTGTGCCTATCGAAAAGTACAACTCAATGGTTACCAAGCTATCTGAACTAAACAGTAAACAGGAGCAAGTTCTCGCTAATAACCATAGTAGTTGTGAATTAGAATGTGGCGCTTACGGGACTTACTGCAAGTGCCAAGATAAACAACTACGCAAGGGGCAAGATAAGTGAGCGAATTACTAGAACAAATGAAATTGTTAAACGAAGACCACAAACCTGACGGTTGGCCAGCGGTCAGAATGAGCGATATTAATGAGTTAATTGAAATCATTGAAAAGAAATCAGAGCAACTAGCAAAAGCTAATGAGCGTGCTAGGGAGTTGGAGCGAGATTCTGTATCAGATAAAGTTTCAGCGATTAAAGATGCATTCAAGTATGCTGAAATAAAATCAAAAAACTGGTTTAAAAAGCAATTTGACACTATGCCAATCGAATATAGAGATGGTATTGATTGTATGGTTGCATTTTTGGACGAGTACGCAGAACAACTACGCAAGGGGCAAGAGTGATGGATAAACCCTATTTTTTACCAGACAAATACGCAATGAAAAAGAAGATTGACAGGCTTGAGCAGCAACTAGCAAAGGCTAATGAGCGTGCGAAGAAGTTGGAGAAAATTAATTTAGAGTTAGCTGCTAACGTTGAAGCTTGCTGCGAGTTAACTGAAATGGATATGGGGGCGGCAATCGACCGCCTATTTGAAATTGATAATACGGAATCAAAAGCACTACTAAACAAATTCGCCATAGAGAAACAACTAGAGACAGCGAAGAAGTGTGCTTTTGGTAGCACTAGCTGGGTTTTAGAGCATATAAAGTTTTTGGAAGAACAACTACGCAAGGGGCAAAAACAATGCTAGCCTTCAAATATTCCGAATTTGCGCACCTAATCCAATCTGACCCGCTTTATATGATTGGGATAGGCTTGGCTATGGCTGTTTTGTGTTGTGGCGCTACGTTGGCTGTTGCTAAGATTTTGAAGTCGTTGATTAGGAGAAGGAAGTGAGAGTAAATTATAGAGCATGGATTTTAATTCCTGTTTTTCTGCCAGTAGCTTTGTTTCTTTTCGCTTGCAGCGGTCTTGGCTATTGTTTTTTGTTTGTCGGTTCAATTCTTAGTGATATTGGAGATATAGATTCTCCACCGACAATTAAGTCTATTTTTGAATGGGCTAAAGGTGGCGGTAAATGATTGAATTGATTAACGGTTATGAATACGGATGGCATTTGTTTCTACTTCTATGCATTATACCTGCTGTTGTTGTGTGGTGGTTAACTGAAAAATGGTTTGCTGACCCAATACTTCCGGACGATAGCTCTTTAGTGGAAATGCCCAACAGCATTGAAACCGCAGATTCGTTTTCAGCGTGGATTGACTTAGTTGATGCGGAAGATTACGAGAGATTAAGTTCCTACAAGGAGTTGCAGGAATTTATTAGGTCAGAAATAGAGTCTGGGAAACTGACTATTGGCGACCCTCCACAACATGTGCTTGACGAGATATACAGAAACAACAAGGCACAAAGACGAAATAAATCAGACCGCAAACGTGCGCCTAAGTGGGGTAGAAGATGATTAGGTACTTTAAGCTTATCGGGAAAAAGAAAACAAAAAGCAATCAACCAAGAATAGTTAACGTTATTTGCCGCAGAAAAGTAGAAGATTGCTACGTGATTGTGAGAAAGAAATGAAATACGCAACCGCTACAGTAGAATTCGCAGGCAATACGCACACGCTTAGGCTGATTGGCGCAGGCACATTGCAACAGGCTATCGATGGTATATACGAGCACTTCGATAGTGAGTACGACACCAACGTATTGATGATACCGCTTAAAGTGGTTGCAATAGACTATGGTACGTGTAATGACTAAGGAGTCAGATTTATGATTTATTTTATACTGTTAATTTCTATAATCGCGCTAGGGATTATTTTACTAAAGTCAAAAAATGAGCGGCGCTCTTTTTGCTTGGCTATTCTGATTAGTTGGATGGGCGGATTCTGTTTGAATCATGTATTGACATCGCTAGGAGTTATATGAAACTATAGCAATGCTTTTGTTGAGTTGATTAAAGGCACTTTCACAATCTCCCTTTAAGCCCGTCCTTCACGGGCTATTTTTTGGTTAAATGGGGCTTTTTGGAAAGTTAAATTTAAGAAAGGAAAGTTTATGAGTTTAATATATGGTATAGGTATAAATGACTCTGACCACCCAGTAAAGGTTCGCGTTAATGGTGAAAGGATTTGGTGTCCTTATTACAGAAGGTGGTCTCAGATGATGGCTAGGTGCTACAGTCCTGCGACACTAAAAAATCAAAAAACTTATAAAAGGGTGTCTGTATGCAAAGATTGGATTAGATTTAGTAATTTCGAAAAGTGGATGAAAGAGCAGGACTGGGCAGGTCAGCACTTAGACAAGGATATACTTGGCGACGGGCTTATTTATTCACCAGAAAATTGTGCTTTCGTATCTAGAGCCGCCAACAATCTAATCGCTTGGCGATGTCAGCCAGGTGAGTACCACAAAAGAACAGGGGTATATAAAATATCAAGTGGTGATTCATTTTACTTTTTGGCTAACGGATGCGGAAGAAAAAAAGAGGATAGGTTTTACAGTGAAATGGAGGCGCGCATGGCTTGGTTTGAAGTAAAAATTAACAGGGCTAAGGAAATAGCAAAAAAAGAGAAAGATTCAAGGATAAGAAGTTTCTACGTAGAGAAGGTTGAGTCTGTTTTGTTGCCTCATATTGTTGGTTAGCTTTTTTTTCGCCTGCTATAAGCGTATACTAAGACAATTCTACCACAACGCTTGATACCATGCCTTATTCATTAAACTTTGCTAGCGGCGGCACAGTCTCATTTACACCTAAAGCGCTTAGGGGTACGTGGGCGTGGGAGTTGGAATTAGAGGTTCCTAATACAACCAATCAACGCGCTATAAACTTTAACGATAACAACTTTAGGTATTTGCGCGCTAACAGTGGATTTTGGGATTTAAACAATAACTTGGCTGGACTGCCTAATGTCACATCGACAACGCCAGTAACAGTCAACACGCGTACAGTAATCAGAGTTGAAGCAACCGCTGACGAGGTGTCATGGCTTATCGATGGTACGCCTCAGGGCGTTATAGGTACTCAAACCAATGATTTTATTCTTAATAACCTGAATAATACCGGTAACTTCACAGGTAAGGTTTACCGGTTTGAGGTATGGGAAAACGGAACTCTTGTCGAGTCTCGCATTAAGCAAACGCTCACAAGCGGTAACGACCGCGTTTATACCGATAACGTAGGTACTAACGATGGCGCACTTGATGCGACATTTCCTGCTGATAATAGCCAGTGGGAGTTGTTTGATGCACCAACAGGATTGACAGTATCGGTTACCGAGACAACATCAGACTTTGGCGAGTCTTCTGCGGCATCATTCACGGCTACATTGTCAGCCCAAGTAACGGAAGTTAGCGCCTCATTCACTGAGTCCTCATCAGCAACGATAACAAACAATATCGTTTCGGTATCAGTCACAGAAACCAGTCAAGATTTCAGCGAATCGGCATCAACTAGCATATCAGGCTCACTCGCCGCAATAGTCACAGAATTGAGTCAATCGTTTGCAGAATCGTCAACCGCCGAGATTAGTGCTAACATATCAGCAGTAGTAACGGAGTTGGCGCAAGACTTTGATGAATATGCGCAGGTTAATTTAACCAGCAGCTTTACGGTTAAGGTGACAGAAACGACAGGCGACTTTGAAGAGGCCTGTTATATTCAGTTGCCAGTAATTCGCTTAACTCCAAGTAAAACAATTTCAGTTAGCAATAGACGGTCTAGCACTATAAGAGTGAGAAGCCGCAACAACGTCATAAGGGTAAAATAATGGCACAACGTTCAGTAGCAGAGTGTAATGCGGCTCTTGATGCACGAAACGCATTAGCAAATGGTGGCAGCGTAGAAATCCGTAGCGGTAACGCGGCAGATATTGACAGTGCTGCAACAGGCACGGTGTTAGCTACATTCATACTAGCAAATCCCGCTTTCGGTGCAGCAAGCAACCGCTCATCAAGCCTTAACTTGCCAGCCGCAGTTACAGCAAGCGCAGCCGGTACAGGTGCGCCTTATCACTACGTGCTTAAAAACTCAGGTGGCGCAGTGATGCGTAACGGCACAGCAGGTACAGCAGGTACAGACATGATTCTAAGCGCTGCAACATGGTCACTAGGCGACGATGTAGAAATCACTGCATGGACCACATCAGAGGGTAAAGGCACTAATTAATGAAAGTAGGCAATCGCGAAACGCAACCGAGAAAGTCACGTAAGTACAAGACTGCGGATGAATTGCAAAAGGCGATTGATGCTTATTTTGCTAATCCGCATACTAAGTCGTACATATACAAGGGCGAAGAGTTCCAAGTGTATGCTATGACGGTTGAGTATATTGCGATTAGGCACCTTGGCTTTAAATCTAAGCAGTCGCTGTATGATTACCGTAATCGCTATCCTGATGAGGGGTATGACGAGGTGATTAGCGGAATGATTGACCAGCTAGTTGACTACTGGCATGCGGCAGGTGAGCATGGTAACGGTGCTTTTGCTGCATGGGCGCTGTCTAGCCTTGGTCGCGATAAGGAGCGAATCAAGTTTGAGAAAGATTCAACGGCACTTCAAAAAGCGCGGTTACTGCTAGAGAAAGCGGGTAAGAGTGAAATATCACTCGATACTATGCAGAAAATGATGGCAGGCGTTAAGGCCGAATCAGACATCAACAAAGTTGACGAGCTTGAAAGGCTTGTTCGTGAATTGGCAGATATGGCGGGGATTAAATGACAACAATAGTATACGACCACGAAAGAAATCAGATAGCTTGTGATAGTAGGCTTAATGCCGATGGCGTTGTGCTAACAGATAAAGCGGTTAAATGGAAAAAGAAAGATGATGGCTCAGTTTGGTTTTTCACGGGAAATCCAGCAGATGACGAAAGGCTCATGTCTTTAAATCACGACGACAAGCCAGAAGTGAAGCCTAATAGTAACGCAATATACGCAAAAGATGGTTGCGCGTACCTTGTTACTTTTGATGGTGATTATTGCTCTCACACTAAACTAGAATACAATCACTCAATAGGGTCAGGTTGGAAATTTGCATTGGCGGCATTGGATTTTTCACTAGAGACAGAAGATGCTGTTAAGTACGCATCGCAAAAAGACTGCTTCACGGGTGGCGAAGTTTTGCTTTTCTGTGTTAAGAGCGGAAGCTTTAAATGAGCCTAGCTGCACTACGCAAGCAAATTGACAAGATAGCGCCAATCATCAAAGCGCAATCGGGCAACGTAGAGGAAACCGTTTACGGCGTAGTGGATAGAATCAATGAAGATGGTACGCCACACTTTATCCGCAAGTGGAAAGGTGTAATCGGCAACATGCGACCAACGGATGAAGAACCGACTATCTATGTTATTGAAAAGCTAGAGCCTGCAATTCTTTACTACAAAAAATACAAGTGCTTTTGGGGTGGTCGAGCTGGCACGAAATCTATCATGGTGATGGACACTATGGTCGGCGATGTTAATGCTAATGGTTCTAACGTGTTTGTGTTGCGAGAGCGCATGAAATCACTTAGGGACACAATTTACGCGGGCATGGTCGGTCGTATCGATGCGCTAAAATTCAAAGGTTTCACTCCTGTTCCATCAGAGCGAGAAATAAGAAATAAAAACAAAGGCAAGATAACGTTTGGTGGCATGCAAAACATTATCGACATGAAAGGCTCGTTTGAGTACAAGTATTTCTTGATGGAAGAGGCGGCG
>Ga0208015_1000174_pt1 | contig 43235 bp, 40 predicted proteins | sample 26BtaG_FD_184101 | JGI IMG/M metagenome (GOLD analysis project Ga0208015, IMG submission 184101) | Marine viral communities from Cariaco Basin, Caribbean Sea - 26B_WHOI_OMZ_CsCl (SPAdes) (version 2) | ecosystem: Environmental > Aquatic > Marine > Oceanic | place: Caribbean Sea: Cariaco Basin... | reverse complement strand
TTTCTCAATGGTAACAGCAACAAGTGCTTGCATCTTTTTCAAATAGTCTGTCGTAATATCCCCCAGGGATTTTTCATTTGTGAATTTCTCTGGAAAATGTATTTTATTGTATGAATTAATTTTTTCAACCAAATGAATTTCATTCTCCAATGATTGAAGATGCGCTTCTAACGTGGTCAATTGATAGTATTTAGAGATTCTGAAATAACGTTTTCTATCACCACTCTTTGTATAATATTCAATATGCTTTAATTGTATTAACACATTCAAATTTACCGATGTCGAGCTTTTACTGGAGCCCACAATTTCACGAATCTCCTCAAAGGTCAATCCTTCATAGGAAGACAAGGTCAATAAAGCATAAATTCGAGCGGCAAGCGGTGCTATTTGCAATCTTGTTTCCAAACCAAGACCTATCTCTTCAATCAATTTTAGTTTTTCTTCTGAAATGGCCATTTGTAACTTTTCTATAAAGATACGCTTAGTTCATAACATAGCGAACTAATATTTATTAAAGTTTTGTTATAATTTCCGAAACAATGGTTTAATAAAATGGCTAGAACATAGGTGCATAGCCTTCCATTTGATAACTAGGGAGGGCCACGAGAGAGGATGTCGTCATTTTAATATAAGGGTTGAGATCTTTAGTTGGGTCTATTCTATGTTTGCCCAAAGCTTGTCCTCAAACTAAAATTTTTACGTTATACTGTTTTAATTTACTTAACAAGTCAAGATTTGGATTGATTCTGTGCTCTCTCTTTTGATGTTCATTGTCTGTTAACACAAACGGTGTTGCAGTTCCGCTGATAATGGCAACAATCTTTAAATTCTCTTGAGGCACCTTATAACTCCCCATAAGATTAATAAGTCTTGCTATTTTCCAAAGACCTTCGTTAACACCCTCACGCTCCTTCCCATCCTTGATATGAAACACTATTTTGTATTCTTTGGATGGGTCGGGTGGGTTCTGCGCCTCGTCATAATGGACAATTTTACCATAGCCTTCAATCATTGGAGTTTCCCAATCTTGTGCATTCAGTGTATTTTGGAAATTTAATATGATCAAAACGACGAGCAATTTAAGTGTAGTTTTCATGAGTTTTTGTATTGTTTTTTACTGTACGCAAGATGTACAATTAATATTAAAACCGATAGAAGTGTGCCGAGCCAACTTACCCCCTTCCATCCCAAGTGTTGCCAAGCTATCGCGCCCAGGGTGGTACCTATTGCTCCACCTATAAAAAATCCGACCATATATATAGTGTTGACCCGGTTACGAGCATCAGGGTTTTTCGAGAAAATAATATTCTGATTGGTAATGTGTAAGGCCTGTAATCCCAAATCCACCAAAACAACACCTAATATCAATCCTATAATGGACTGAGCTGACATCAAGAAAATGACCCATGAAATCACCAACAAAATCCCAGAATAAAAAATGATTTTGTTTTTACTGACTTTATCGCTTAATTTACCAACCACTATTGCACCAAGCGCTCCAACGATTCCAAAGATTCCAAAGGTTCCAGTAACTCCACTTCCATATCCAAAGGAATCTTCCATAAGAAAAACCAAAGTTGTCCAAAACGCACTTAAACCGGCAAAACCCAATGCCCCTCTTAAAGCCGCTAAACGTAATGACGGTTCTATTTTAAAATAATGCCAAAGAGACATCATTAAAGCACCATAGCTTCCATTATAATTTGGTTTCAAATTAGGGAGCTTCCACTTCAAAATGACAAACAGGATGGCCATCAACACTGTGGCCGCGTAATACATGACCCGCCAACCAAACTCCTCACCAATAAAACCACTGATAATGCGACTGCCCAAAATACCAATCAACAATCCGCTCATGACGATACCAATGGCACGGCCCCTCCCCTGTTCATCAGACATTTGAGCTGCCATTGGAACAAACAATTGTGGGATTGCAGATGTAAATCCTATAAAAAAACTGCTGACTATCAAAGCCAATAGTGTTTGGGACATTCCTGCCGCAATAAGTGCAAGAATCATAAGGATAAAATCAAATTGAAGAATTTTATGATTAGAGAGTTTATCTCCCAACGGTACAATAAACAACAAGCCAAAGGCATAGCCCATCTGTGTTGCTAATGCCACATTGCTCACCGCAGCTTCAGTAGCTCCAAAAGTTTCCGAAATAAGGTTCAAAAGAGGCTGGTTGTAATACAAATTGGCCACTACCAGACCTGCAGAAAAGCTCATGAGGTACAAGACCGAATTTGAAAGTTTTGGTGTCATCAATACGACGATAAAATTTATGGGCGATTTTTACTGATTGGGTCAAGTCCTATTGGTACAAAATCTGGATATGAGTCCATATTTCGTTCCAAAAGAAATGATTCATATTAACATCCTGCAAAGATATAAGCCAGGTTGGACAGACCATTGGATTTACCTCAAAGTTTTGTTAAATTAATGCAATATCATCCATCTTTTTTAGGATGTATTTGGGCTTCAAGACGTTCTTCCTCTTTTTTCACAAAGGCCTTGTGTTCTAGTTCTGCACTAAAATCCCGTTTTCGCTTAAACACACTGACGATCACTGCTGATTTACCATACACGGTTATCACATCCATCGGCAATATCATGACATCACCATTAGGTGACCCTAAGTAACCAGTACCACGTCTATCAACACCCAATATGATAAGACCTTCATGTTTTAAATTAAGGTCCCTTATGGTCTTGTTGACCATCCAAGAACCGTGATCAATCAACTTCTCACTAATTTTAAAATCATCCTTTAAATGCAAAATCGCTGCAAAATCCTGAATATCGATATCGGTGTAACGTTTCAGCACCCTAGTAATGAGTGCAGAAAGCGCAATGTCAATCCACTTACTTCTTATAGCCAACCAAATCACAGTCATCCCAACTACAACAGTCAACAAGCCGTATAGTTTTGACGCCAAGGTTTCGGGCAATATAAATGTTAATATCAGTGACGACATGACCGTCACAATACCCGCATTACCAATAATCATCAAATTGAAAATAATTCGTCTTCTTACAGGATGGTTCATTATGTTTTCAGATTCCGATGTGGTGAATCCAACGCCTGTATATGCTGAGCGCGACTGGAATTTCGCACTATCGGTGGAGAGACCGGTATGGACCAACGCAATAGTAGCGATTTTTGTAATCAAGGCTGAAATGGAAACCACTAAAAAAAGAGTGATGGCAGCAATCATATGTGACGGTATTAGAGATACAACTATAATGACATCCTATGGTAAGGCTAAAACACCCAAACAAAGCCACTATATCGCATTCAAAAGGTAACCAATTTCAAATAAAAAACTTAAAAAAATGAGCAAAATAATGGAACTTTTTTAAGTCTTTTGCGTCAATTGAATTAAATAATACAGAAATTTATTTAAACTATTTCGATTTAGTATGCAATCCAATTTTGTAATAGTATATTTGCATTTTAAATCCATTTAAGAGATGAAAGTTCGCGAAAAATTTATTTTAATTTCGATTATTGTAGTAGTGGCAATCGTTGGAATTGCTCTATTTTGGAGCCCAATTTTATGGGCTTTTGTTATCATACTCCCATTAATAATATTGGGTGTTTTTGACATCTTTCAAAAGAGTCATACCATCCGTAGAAATTTTCCTTTAATTGGTCGTGCCCGGTATATGCTTGAGTCCATCCGTCCGGAAATCATGCAGTATTTTGTTGAGACCGATACCGAAGGAAGACCATTGAATCGTATCCTAAGATCATTAATTTATCGCCGGGCCAAAGGCCAAACCGACACCGAGCCTTTCGGAACCCAAATGGACATATACCATTCAGGTTACGAATGGCTGGAACACTCCATGTATGCAAAACAAAACCCAAAAGAAATCGGAGAGTTTCCAAGATTACTCATTGGAGGAAAAGAGTGCAAACAACCTTATTCTTCAAGCTTATTGAATATTTCGGCCATGAGTTTTGGTTCTTTGAGCAAGAATGCCGTCCTAGCCATGAATAAAGGTGCCAAAATGGGTAATTTTGCCCATAATACTGGTGAAGGTGGAATTAGTGATTATCATTTGGAGCATGGTGGCGACCTCATCTGGCAAATTGGAACAGGCTATTTTGGATGTCGCAATGATGACGGCTCTTTTAATGATGTTACTTTTAGGGAGAATGCGACGAGGCCTCAGGTAAAAATGATTGAGATAAAATTATCACAAGGAGCAAAACCAGGCCATGGTGGTATATTGCCCGCTGCAAAAAATACCGAAGAGATTGCCCGAATAAGACACGTAAAACCTGGTATTTCTGTTCATTCGCCACCTTCGCATACCGCGTTTTCAGATCCTATCCAGTTTATGCATTTCATCAAACGCCTTAGAGATTTAAGTGACGGAAAGCCGATTGGATTCAAATTATGTTTAGGGAGAAAACAAGAATTTATGGATTTTTGTGAGGCAATGATTTATACAGGTATAACTCCCGATTTCATCACTATTGACGGTGGCGAAGGTGGTACAGGTGCTGCTCCGGTAGAATTCTCGAACTCAATGGGAATGCCGCTTCGTGAAGGTCTTATTTTTGTTCATGACACCTTGGTAGGTTTTGGATTAAGAGAAGAAATCAAACTTATTGTAGCCGGAAAAATCATTACAGGATTCCATATGGCCAGAGCCATCGCTCTGGGTGCGGACGGTTGCAATAGTGCAAGAGCAATGATGTTGGCCGTAGGATGTATCCAAGCTTTGCAATGTAACTTGAACACCTGTCCAACAGGCGTTGCAACGCAAAATCCATCCTTGGTAAAGGGATTGGTAGTTGAGGATAAATGGCCTAGAGCCAAAAGATATCATGAGGCGACAATACACAGCTTTTTAGAACTCGTTGCGGCGGCCGGTTTAAATGATCCGAGCGAATTGACCCGGAACCATATCAGTAAAAGAGTAGGTCTTTACGATGTCAAAACTTATGACGAGATCTATCCGTATATGGAACCTAATTCACTTTTGGATATCAATACAATCCCTGAGAGTTACAAGAAATTTTTCCATCTGACGCGGATCATGAAGTAATTCGATATAGCCTGTTCAGATTTAAAATTACCACACATAAAAAAAGGACTTCGATTGAAAGTCCTTTTTTTTATAATAAAGTTTGCACCAATTTTATATCTTACTATTCTACAAAACTGTTGTACTCTTAAATTAATTAAAATCTATAAATCTGTTGACTTTAATTTTTAAAAGCATATCTCTGATTTTGTCCAAGAATACGACAATTACCGCGCAGCTTAGCCCTTTCTCATCTTACCAGTAATTTCTTCAATTTTTATGATGAAAATCATTGGGATGTTCTCGTTGATGGCCTTACTTGAAAACTCACTGATAAAACTCAACTCGATCAGTTCCTTCTCGGCAATAAGCGTTTTGATTCCCAATGAAAAAACGTGAAGATAAGACTTTGCGTCACTACCAAAGAGTTGCTCAAATTTACCATGGACCATTACGGATTTCCACTTGGTGAGATGATCAACATCCACAATGTTTAGTGCTACTTCATTGTTTTTACGCATTGCGTTCATTTTGTGACCTTCAGCCGAATAACAAATGATAACATTCCTTTCGGCATCGTAGTAATAAGTAATGGGAACAACGAACGGTCTATTTTGATAGATATAGGATAAATGTCCTAAATACTCGTTTTTAAGAATCGATTTGCTGGCCTTTTGGTCTAATGTTATGTACATGATGATATTTGTTTTATTGACCAAGATACACTATACCTAAAACAGTAACTATGATATTGGTCATTTATTGGGTTTAAATAATCATGCTAAAAAGGTATCGTGATTGCTATGCCTTATTTGGGATGTTTTCATAAGGTATTTTAGTGCATTGTCAAACAAATCCGCCATCACTTGAACCTGATTTCGTCAAGCTAAAAATTGTCAACAAATTGTAACCGGCTTCCAAAAAATTCTGCACAAAACCCTATAAAATAGAAAAGTTCTCAAACAATAGGCTTGAGAACTTTTCTTTGAATCAATAATGGCATCCTACCAATTATCGATTTCCTTTTTTAATTCTTCTTTTGATTTACCGTAGCGTTCTTGCACTTTTCCGGCTAACTTATCGAAGTTTCCTTCGGCTTCGGTGTATTCATCATTGGTGATTTTTCCATATTTCTTTTTAAATTCACCTTTAATTTGTTTCCATTTACCTTCAAATTGATCTGAGTTCATAATATTGAAATTTTAAAGTTATTATTAGTTCTACCATAAAATTACATTTATTACTTCCCATTGGATATCTCAAAAGCACTAAACCTTAATGCGTATGCCACATTGGGATTTATTTAACAATTCCCATTACTGTTGGGCTATAGCATAAATTCGCTCAAAACCTTATTAATAAAACAGGATTTATTTATGATTATATAAATATCTTTAGCATCTAATTTTTAGACATGAAACAATTGCTTTTTATTATAGTTTTGAATTTCAGCCCAGTGTTATTTGCGCAAAACAATACCATTGCCGTGGGAGAAAAGTTAAGCTTTACAGCCTCTTATAACATGTCTGGATTAATGACTGAAATTGCACAAGTAAATATGGAAACTGGCCAGGTCAAAACATCCAATGCGACACTTTTACATTTAAAGTGTACAGCAGCCACCTATTCCAAATGGGATGGTTTTTTCAAGATTCGAGACCTTTACGAAAGTTATGTCAGTCCAACGAGTTTAACCCCATATTTATATAAAAGAGACATCAATGAAGGGAGCTACTATAAATTCATGCAATACACTTTCAGCCATAAAACCAATTCGGTCAAAAGCTTAATGCGTAAAAAAAATGGCAAAGGTGAAATTTTTGATAAGACTGCTACGCTTAAAATTAATAGCGGTACCAAAGATATCGTATCAACCATCTATCATATCCGAAATTTGGACATTCATAAAGCCAAGATTGGCGATGTTAAAAGTTTTAAGGTTATTTTTGATAACGAAGAAATGGTTATCAATGTTAAATATATAAGCAAGGAGACCATTGCCACTGCCATTGGCAAAAAGGAATGCTATAAACTGGCATTATCCCTTAACAACAAGGATATACTAAAAGGCGGTTCAAATGACAACCTATTATACCTTACAGCTGATGCCAACAAAGTCCCAGTATATGCAAAATTTAAAATCCCGGTGGGCAACGGCGAACTTAAAATTAAATCAGCAACCGGATTAAAAAATTAAACTATGAGACAACTTTTTATTGTTTTAGGACTTATCGCATCGATTTTAGCTTTGGTCATGGCCGTGACCCCTTTGTCACAATTTGCCTATCTACCTGCCCTATCCGCCTTAATTTTCGGCTTTGCGGCCTTTTATATTTCAAAACGAAAACAAATGCCAAAAAAGACCGTGCAATTGATCTTTTTATTGACGATTATATCGTTGGTTTTAACCACCTACAAATCGATTTTTAACACGGCCGAAGTAGGAAACCTTGAGGAATTGGAATTAAAGGAAGAGGCCTCTATTGAGGATTCGAAAGAAATTTTGGAACAGTTGGATATTGACAATGTGGATATTGATAATGGCACAACCGAACTGGAAACCGAAGACTTTCAAGATATTCAGGACTTGGAAGATCAATAAATTCACAAAAACAAACCATTGAAACACGTCATAAAAAAGAGAGAAGACTTCTATATTCCCTTTTTTTTTGTTTTATTTGGCTGCTAATTAATCTTTTATAAATGAAAGCTCTCCTCATCGCCTCTGCACTAACACTTGTTGGTTCTTGTGCGAATATCAGATACACCCAAAAAATTGAAAACCTAAAAGAAAGCATTGTTTTTGAGGATCCAGAAACCATCATAAAATACAGTCGTTCCATTACACCACAAGAATTAAGCTCTCATGTATACACTTTATCTTCAGAAGATTTTGAAGGTAGGGAAGCAGGTAAAATAGGGTTTCACAGAGCTTCAAATTTTCTCAAGGACTTTTATGTGGACAATGATATCCCCTCCCCTCTGGGTTTTGATAATTACTATCAAAGAATTCCAAAATCGTATTTTTCAAAGAGCAGTCCAAGCACCCAAAATGTTGTTGCCTATATTGAAGGTTCAGAACATCCTGAAGAAGTCATAATAATCTCTGCACACTTAGACCATCTCGGTACCTTCACTGACAAGACATATTTTGGCGCAGATGATAATGCTTCAGGTACAGCTGCCGTAATGGAAATGGCTCAGGCTTTTGCACTGGCCAAAAAAGATGGATATGGCCCCAAACGAAGCATTCTTTTTTTACATTTGACATCAGAAGAGTCTGGGCTTTTGGGCTCCAATTACTATGTAAAACATCCAATCTATGCCTTAGATAACACCGTAGTCAATTTGAACATTGACATGATAGGACGTGTTGACAAAATCCATGAAGAAAAGCAACAAGAAAATTACATTTATATTATTGGTGCGGATAGATTGAGCACAAAACTGCACTATATATCTGAAGCAGCAAACAACCAATTCTCAAAGTTAATATTGGACTACAAATATAATGCTGAAGATGACTCCAACCGTTATTATTACCGATCGGACCATTATAATTTTGCCTATAGAAACATTCCGGTCATATTTTATTTTAATGGTGAACACGAAGATTACCACCAACCTTCAGATACGCCAGACAAAATCAACTATCCATTATTGCAAAAGCGAACACAACTTATTTTTTCAACCGCATGGTATCTTGCCAATTGCGATGAACGACTTGAAGTCGATAAAATCAAAAAATAATTGAGATCAGATCTAATAAGATAAGTGCCTAAAAAACCTTACTGGCAACATCTCTTCAAATTCAAAAATAATCCCATGGCACATTGTTAAAGTTTGTTAAATGAATTGAGGATTAAAACTTAAATTCTTGCGATTTTCGTATTATCGCATTTCACTTACATATAATCTATATTTTAATGAAAAAGTCATTTATTATTGCAAGTATTGCACTGAGCCTTTTTGCTTGCGGAACAAGCCAACAACAGGTCATAAAGACCGAAACAATTGTTTCAGTTGATCCTACGGTATATGGCAATACCATTACTTCTGATGAGCTAAAGGAATTATTATACACCTTTGCTTCAGATGAATTTGAAGGTCGTGATACGGGTTTAAAAGGTCAAAAAATGGCGGTCGAATTTCTAAAGGAACAATACGTTGCGCTAGGAATTCCTTCACCTATCTCGGAAGGTGATTACTTTCAGGAGGTGCCTTTGATCAATCAAAAGTCTCCAGAAACTGATATCACAGTCAACGGCGTCAAATTTGAAAACTATACTGATTTTGTGACTGCCGGTGCTGCTTCCTCCCAGACCATAACCGCGTCTGATATTGTATATGCTGGCTATGGGATTGAATCTGAAAACTATTCAAGTTATACAGGTTTGGATGTAAAAGATAAAATTGTTTTGATCAAATCGGGGGAACCTAAAAATGAAGATGGCACTTATGTGACTACTGGTTCCAAGGAAGATACAAAATGGTCAGTAGGAAGACAGGCACTTTCATCAAAAAGAGAAGTAGCCAAAACCAAAGGGGCCAAGGTTTTATTGGTGATGGATGAAGCATACTTAAAGATGATCTCTAACTTTATGCAGGCTGCTGCAAGATCTGGTCGTGATGGTCGTATTGCCCTAAAAGACAAGCAAGATGCAATGATTCAGATTTTAATCAGTGACAAGTTAGGAAAGGCACTCTTAAATGATATTGAAACAAATAAAACGTCAAAGAACATTGCAACCAATTTAGAAATTAAAGTGACCAGCCATTCTGAAGATGTGAATTCTGAAAATGTATTGGCATTTATAAAGGGATCTGAAAAACCAGACGAAGTTATAGTGCTTTCCGCTCATTTAGATCACGAAGGCATTAAAGATGGCGAAATATACAACGGTGCAGATGATGATGGCTCAGGAACCGTAGCTCTTTTGGAAATCGCAGAAGCGTTCAAGCTAGCCCAAAATGCGGGCCATGGACCAAAGCGGTCTATCCTGTTCTTACACGTTACGGGAGAAGAAAAAGGACTTTTAGGCTCAAGTTATTATACCGATGTGGATCCTGTTTTCCCATTGGAAAACACCGTTGCCAATCTTAACATCGATATGATTGGAAGAACGGATCCTAAACGTGAAGGTGATAGAAATTATGTGTATTTAATTGGTTCTGACAAATTGAGTACAGACCTTCACAACATTTCTGAGGAAGCCAATAATAAATACACAAACATCACTTTGGATTATACTTTCAATGATGATAACGACCCAAACCGTTTTTATTTCAGATCAGATCATTACAATTTTGCAAAGAACAATATTCCGGTTATATTCTACTTTAACGGTACGCATGATGACTACCATAGACCAACCGACACACCAGACAAAATTGAATATGATTTGTTGGAAAACAGAGCAAAATTAGTGTTTTACACCGCATGGAAACTGGCTAATCGAGAAGATCGAATTGTCGTTGACAAAGTGTCCCAATAATTAATTTACGATCCAGGCAACAGACCGGCAGTTTGAACCTGTTTGAGGTTTTGGAAGCCATGTCGTTCAAGCACTATCATCTTATTCATCGCAAAGGGCGGAACCATTCAGTTTCGCCCTTTTTCATTTCCCAAAACGACTTTTGAGTATGTCAAACAACTTGATATTTACATTTCATCTAAAAAAACTTCCCTAAATCGTTCAAATGATGGGATTTGAAAAATAAAATGTAGCTTTAATAAAATTAAATAAGATTTAGATGATTTAGTTAACCTTTTCAATTTATCGCCTTGAGAAATTATTTATATAATATTGTCCCAAACTTAGAGCCTTTTGATTACACATTGCATCACGACAATCAGTTTATCAACCAGGAATGGGTTTTGATCAATGGCATTGAAGATGCCAAGGCAATGTATGTGTTTAAACCAAATAATGAATTGGTCATTTCTGAAAATGATAAAGTCACGAAAACAAGATGGAGTTTTATAAATTCAAATTTTCTGTCGATTACCACTGAAGATGGGATTGTATTGATCAAGGCGTTTTATAAAGATAAGGATGTACTGGTCTTGAACCAGAAGGCTTCGGAAGATTATTCTTTCTTTATAAATGCCACCAATTATAAAAATTCAATAAACAATAAAGAAGATGTTCAAAGATACCTGAAAGAAAAGTACCTAAAAAAGGCATCAGAACTTATCGCAGAGCATGAATTCTACTATATTCAACACTCTAAGGAATATGGTCCTTGTACCACGAAAGAACTCTTCAAAAAGGTAAAAGAAAGAGCAGTGAATGCCTATTGCTTGATTAGAGACGTTAATGAATCTGATTATACCAAGAAACTTCGCATTATAGATTTACTTCAAGAAGTATAAATAAAAAAAGCGAATGCTGATGCATTCGCCTTCTTTTTTATCCATTAGGTTATCCTTTACTTAAATATGCAGAGCCCTGTCATCGGTAGCAGCCAATGCAGCTTCTTTCAGTGCTTCTGTATAGGTTGGATGTGCATGGGAAATACGTGAAATATCTTCGGCAGACGCTCTAAATTCCATCCCCACAACCGCCTCAGCAATCATATCGGCCGCACGGGCTCCAATCATATGCACTCCAAGAATTTCATCGGTTTCCTTATCGGCAAGGACCTTGACAAATCCATCCAAGTCCATGCTTGCCCTACTTCTACCCAATGCGCGCATTGGAAATTGACCTACCTTATATTCCACTCCTGCCTCTTTTAATTCTTCTTCTGTTTTTCCAACAGCGGCCACTTCTGGCCAAGTATAAACCACACCAGGAATTAAATTATAGTTGATATGTGGCTTTTGTCCAGCCAAGGTTTCCGCTACAAAAACGCCTTCCTCCTCAGCTTTGTGCGCGAGCATCGCTCCTTTTACTACGTCGCCAATAGCATAAATATTTTTAACGTTGGTTTGTAAATGCTCATTGACTTCAACTTGACCTCTATCCGTCAGTTTGACACCTGCTGCTTCAGCATTCAATCCATCCGTATAAGGACGACGACCTACTGAAACCAGGCAATAATCGCCCGTAAACTCAACTTCCTCTCCCTTTTTATTATCTGCCTTTACAATAACCTCATCACCTTTGCGTTCAACAGATTTTACCTTGTGCGATACATTGATACTGAATTTGGCTTTCTTTAATACCTTATTCAACTCTCTTGACAATCCAGCATCCATAGTAGGGATAATACGGTCCATGTACTCAATGACAGTAACCTCCGCACCCAATCTTCTATATACTTGTCCAAGTTCTAAGCCAATTGCGCCGCCTCCAATGACAATCAAATGCTTTGGAATTTCTTTAAGCTTCAATGCTTCGGTAGAGGTTACGATGCGCTCCTTATCCAGATCAACGAAAGGCAGATTGGATGGCTTACTGCCTGTGGCAATAATAGTGTGCTTCGCTTCAATCTCTTCCGTTTTTTCTCCTTTAATAACAATATGGGTTGCATCCTTAAAAGATCCCAAACCTTGATAAACATCAATTTTGTTTTTCTTCATCAAGAAATCGATGCCGCCAGTGGTTTGATCAACCACCGCTTGTTTGCGGGAAATCATTTGTTCGAGGTTTACTTTTATATCGCCAGGTATATCAATACCATGTTCTTCAAAATGCTTAACGGCATCTTCATAATGATGAGAAGAATCTAATAGGGCTTTACTAGGAATACAACCAACGTTAAGGCAGGTGCCACCAAGAGTCGCATATTTTTCTATAATTGCAGTTTTCATGCCTAATTGTGCACAACGGATTGCTGCTACATATCCTCCAGGGCCAGAGCCGATAATGGCTACATCATATGAATTCATAAAATTGTTTTTTGATGTTTGTTAAAATTGAGTACAAAAATACGATTTTGATTGACCTTTTCCGAATTACGACCCGCGATTTTATCAATCTTGAATTTTAAGTTTTAAACCGTAACACTCAATCAGGAAATCCAAGCATTTGACCCATCCCGACCGTAAACAGCCAACATCCATATATGGCATGCTCAATAGAGACTAAAAGTGTTGATTTCGTTTTGTAATAAGTCAGAGCGAATAGAATGCCTCCCAAAAAAGTCATTAAGATGACCAAAGAATTTCTGTAAAACAAATGTGCCAACGAAAACACTATGGCATTGACAAAAATAAAAAGTGACTTGCTTTTAAAAAGACAAGCATACCGTTGAAAATATAGGGTGCGGTAAATTAATTCTTGGGGATAAACTGAGAACATAGCATAGGCAAACAAAAAGAGAACCCAAAGATCGGGCTTTCGATAAAGCACATGAAACAGATCTGATTTAGCGGTGAGCAACATGTATCCAACCGTTAGAAAAGCAATAATCAACAGTTTAAAAAATACATGCTTCCAAAATAATTTCCATTGTAGATTTGGAGCAATTCTGAATTTGTTACCCTCCACCTTTAATAAGATATAAATCACATATGCAAATCCAATAACCGCAAGGAATGCTTTGATTATAAACGGATAATTTAAGGCAAAACTTACAGGCAAGATTATAAAAATCAAGAAAAATTCAGTGAGCTTGTAGGTAACTGAATGCATTTGTATCAAATAGTTATTGCAGTAGTATGTTTGACCTCATTGATCACAAACATACTGTGTGTACTACCAATATGGTTGATGGATGTTAACTTGCTGACCATAAACTCTCTAAAGTCTTCCATATCTGAAACAATGACCTTTAAGAGATAATCATAATCACCACTAATATGGTGACATTCCATCACTTCTGCAAGATTTGCAACCTCTTTTTCAAACTTAATGATATAATCTTGAGTGTGTTGAACAAGTTTGACGTGGCAAAATGCCACAAAATTTTTGTTCGCTTTTTCTTTTTGAACTAAAGCCACGTAATTTGAAATAACACCTTCCTTTTCCAGTTTTCTAATACGTTCGTACACCGCTGTTACTGACAGGTTAAGTATATTGGAGAGCTCTTTATTGGTCCGCTTGCTATTGGTCTGTAGAAGCTTGAGAAGTTTTTTATCAATGGCATCAAAATTCATAAAAGAAAATTTTTCAGTTGAAATAAAACAAATGTATAAAACGATTTATAAAAATCTACCAAACAAGAATTATTTAGATAGAAAATCTAAATATCATAATAAATATTGATAAATCTTCTAAAATTGAAGATATTTGAATCTATTAAAACTTTAAAAAAAATCATATAATGGCATTTAAACCGGCAAATAACATACAAGATTTACAATACTTTGGGGAATTTGGAGGGGTTAACCCTTCAATTTCCGACTCTTCAACCTACACATTCCTTTCCGCAAAGACCATGTTTGACACCTTTGAGGGTAATGCTGATGGTTGCTATTTATATTCACGTCACTCTACACCCTCCAATCTTTATTTAGGTCAAGCCCTAGCTGCGATGGAAGGTACCCAAACAGCTAATGTAACGGCTTCTGGTATGGGTGCCATTACGTCCGTTTTAATGCAGCTTTGTGGTGCGGGCGACCATATTGTTTCAAGTCGCACGATCTATGGTGGCACCTACGCGTTTTTAAAGAATTTCACACCTCGTTTCAACATAGAGACCTCATTTGTTGACATCACAAAATTAGATATGGTTGAAGCAGCCATCACTCCAAAAACAAAAGTGCTGTATTGCGAATCGGTAAGCAATCCGTTATTGGAGGTTGCTGACATTGCCGGATTGGCAAAATTGGCTAAAAAACACAATTTAAAACTCGTGGTTGACAATACGTTTTCTCCTTTGTCCATTTCACCAGCGCAGTTGGGAGCGGATGTCGTCATCCATAGCTTGACCAAATTCATCAACGGCTCCAGTGACACAGTTGGAGGTGTGATTTGTGGCACCCAAGAGTTTATCGATGATCTTAGGAATGTTAATGATGGTGCCTGCATGTTATTGGGGCCCACCATGGACAGTTTAAGAGCTGCCTCTATTTTGAAAAATATAAGGACGCTACACATCCGAATGCAACAACACAGCCTGAATGGCATGTTTTTGGCAGAAAATCTTGAAAAAGACGGTTTGAAAACGGTATACCCTGGCTTGGCATCACATCCATCCCACGACTTATTCAAAACTATGATGAATAAAAAATACGGCTTTGGAGGCATGTTCACTCTTGACGTGGGCTCGTTGGATAAGGCAAACGCATTAATGGAATTGATGCAGAAGCGAAACCTGGGCTATCTTGCGGTAAGTCTTGGATTTTATAAGACTTTATTCTCTGCTCCTGGAAGCTCGACCTCTTCTGAAATTCCTGAGAATGAACAAAAAGCGATGGGCCTTAGTGATGGCTTGATCCGTTTTTCGATTGGATTGGATGCCGATATTGAAAGAACTTATGCCATGATGAAGGAATGTATGAAGGAACTGAAGATTTTGGAATAAAGGGAAGCCACTGTTACTTAAAAGCGTCATATGATACATTCCAAAAACAGAATTTCGTTCAAACTAATGATCGCGAAATATCAGAGAGGCCCAAAAAATGAGTGTTACAGTCAGAACAGGAAGGCCAATCTGCGCAGTAGTGACATGAGAGATATGTAATTGAAAAACAAACCCTTTCGATTCGCTATCACCTAACCATATAAATCAGCTATCCAAATTGATTTGCATAGGTTTGTCGAAAATCGTAACATTACGTACTATAACATTTAACCGACATCTTCCTTATGCAGAGCCAAGACATCAAACCAAGTGACCCTCAGAATGATTCCATCGTTGAAAACAAAGAACTAAATATCTGGGAGGCTTTAATTCCTGTCTTTGCTCTGGTGGCTATGTTGGCTTATAACGTATACATGTATGGCGGAGATGCTTTGAGTGGCTCTAATCAATTTGTATTATTATTGGGAGGTGCCGTTGCAGCAATTGTTGGTATCTTTAATAAAGTTACCTTCGAACAAATGTTAGAAGAGGTCTCTGAAAACATTAAGTCTACAGCAACCGCTATTATCATTCTTCTCATGGTAGGAGCTCTTGCGGGTACATGGCTGATCAGTGGCATTATTCCAACGATGATCTACTACGGACTCCAAGTCTTGAACCCAACTATATTTTTGGCCGCTTGCGTTATCATTTGCGCCATCATTTCTGTTGCTACTGGAAGTAGCTGGACTACATCGGCAACTGTAGGTATCGCACTTATTGGCATTGCACAAGCCTTGGATGTTTCTCTTGGCATGACTGCTGGCGCAATCCTTTCCGGCGCCTATTTTGGAGATAAAATCTCACCTATGAGCGATACCACTAATCTAGCTCCAGCCATGGCTGGAACAGACCTGTTTACACACATTAGATATATGCTTTACACCACAATACCCACGTTAAGCATCACCTTAATAGTTTTTGTGGTTATAGGTTTAAATATTGATACTACTGGGTCAGCGAATACCGAAGGCATATTAACGGCACTCAATTCGGCCATAAATGTAAGCCCCTGGCTGTTTTTGGTTCCTGCGTTAGTCATTATTTTAATCGTAAAAAAAACACCTCCATTGGTGGCTCTTTTGGCAGGTACACTATTGGGCGGACTAGCGGCACTGCTATTTCAACCTAATGTAGTTGCGGCCATCGGCGGTGGTACTTCCTTGAATTTCACAACAGGGTATAAAGGCCTCATGGATGCCATAACTATTGATACCGCAATTCCAACAGACAATGAAGCCTTAAAGGGCCTCTTCACATCTGGCGGAATGTCAAGCATGTTAAACACCGTTTGGCTGATTCTCTGTGCCATGGTATTTGGAGGTATTATGGATGCCATTGGTGCCCTTGCCTCGATTAGCAAAGCTCTTTTGAAACTATTCCACACCACATTCGGCCTTTTTGCAAGTACAGTGGCCAGTTGTTTGGCACTTAATCTTACAGCTAGCGATCAGTATTTGGCCATTGTTGTTCCGGGCAAAATGTACGCACAAGCCTATAAAGACAAAGGATTGGCCCCTGAAAATCTCTCAAGAACACTTGAAGACAGTGGTACGGTTACCTCAGTTTTGGTACCTTGGAATACCTGTGGGGCGTATCACAGTGGCGTTTTGGGTGTTGACACCTTTCATTACGCTGGCTATGCTGTATTTAATTGGTTAAGTCCATTTATGACCTTATTGTTTGCGGCATTCCGAATAAAAATCAGACAACTTTCTACTGTAAACCCATAGTTTTGTTTGCCCTATGGCCTTTCTAACGGTATGATCAGTTTTAAAAAATTGAAATTCCAAACCATTTTTAATCTATTCCCCACTCGCAAGTAGTTATTCATAAAATTTATGGTAATATAATTTAATATAATCAACAACTATAGTTGATGCCCTAACTATTCTATAGTTTTGTAATTGAAAAATAATATTAATCTTAAATTATAGACTATGGCATTTGTAGGAAAAAAATTTCCAAATTTAACTGTAAACGCAATGAATGAAATGGGCGATACTTTCGGCCTAAACGTTTTAGAAGAAGCAACAAAAAACAATAAAAAAGTACTTTTATTCTGGTATCCAAAAGATTTCACTTTTGTTTGTCCAACGGAATTGCATGCATTCCAGGCTGATCTTGCTGAATTTGAAAAACGCAATACAATCGTTATCGGTGCTTCTTGCGATACTGCTGAAGTACATTTCGCTTGGTTAAACACATCAAAAGATGACGGTGGTATCGAAGGAGTAACCTATCCAATTTTAGCTGACTCTAACAGAAATCTAGCATCTACCTTAGGTATTCTCGATATTACTAATGAAACTTATAATGAAGATACTGGTGTTGTTACTGTTGAGGGTGACAATGTAACTTACAGGGCAACCTATATCATTGATGAGGAAGGAACGGTTGTTCATGAAAGTATCAATCATATGCCCTTAGGAAGAAACGTTAAGGAATATCTTCGATTGATTGATGCATACACGCACGTCCAAGAAAAAGGTGAAGTATGTCCAGCAAACTGGGAAGAAGGTAAAGACGCTATGCAAGCGACACCTAAAGCTACTGCTGAATACTTGAAAACCCTTTCAAATTAAGGGGGTGTCCAAGAGACAACATTTATAAAACAGATTACAGTCAATTGTAGTTAGAATTGACAAGGAACCGAACTTCCTGTCGATGGACAGGAAGTTTCATTAATTATAAAATTTAAAATCATGGTAAAAGAATTAGATCAAGATAATTTAAAACAACTCGTATCAGATAATGAGACCGTAGTTGTTCAATATTCGGCAAGTTGGTGTGGTAATTGTAGAATTATGAAACCTAAATTTAAAAAATTGGCGACGGAAAATGATAATATGACCTTCGTCATGGCTGATGCGGAAAAGTTTCCAGAGTCAAGAAAGCTAGCCACGGTAGATAACTTACCAACTTTTGCCATTTTCAAGGATGGAACTTTCGTCAACCAAGTTCAAACCAACAAATATGAAGTTTTAAAAGAATTAGTCAATGAAGTTACCAGTAATTAGACACCTTACTCAATTTATTGAGGACAATGACGAAGATTTTGTTATAGAAACCATTGAAACATTGGAAAGTCTTACTGAGGTACCTTCCTTAAAAGATGAAGAATTAGATGTTATTGGAGAACTCCTATCTAATATGTATGGAGCATTGGAGGTGAATAAAATGATCAAAGAGGGTACTCCCAACAAGGAGGCACTCAATAGTTTTATGTCTCGTGTAATGGGCTCGATAGACAATTAAACAAATAAAAGATAATAGTTATATATAGAAAAAAGAGTGCTGTTTAGTACTCTTTTTTCATTTTTATAACTTAAATTGTTCGCTATAAATACAAAAACCAAATATTATGAACAGAACAATTACAATTTTATGTCTATTGCTATGCTTAAGCTTTAGTAACACCACCAACGCACAAGAACCGTTTTTAGGAGAAATAAGAATGTTTGCAGGAAATTACGCCCCAAGAGGTTGGGCGAAATGTGAAGGGCAATTATTGCCAATCTCACAAAACACCGCTTTGTTTTCCTTATTAGGCACGATGTATGGTGGAGATGGTCGCACCACGTTCGCGCTTCCAGATTTAAGAGGCCGCGTTCCAATGTTTCATGGTAATGGACCAGGATTACCAACCTATACACAAGGTGAAAAAGGAGGTACAGTCACAAACAGTCTTACGGTCGCTAATTTACCAGCACATAATCATGCCGTAAATGCTGTGGATCTGGAAGGAGATAGTCCTTCTCCAACAAATAATTATCCCGCAAACACAAAACTATTGGACAAGGAGTATATTGGGGATGGCACAACCACCACGATGAATTCCAATATGATAGGCAATACTGGGAATAATCAGCCTGTAAACAATATGCAACCGTATCTAACAGTAACTTTTATTATTGCATTAGAAGGAATTTATCCTTCTCGAAACTAATCTGCAACTTGAATGTTAATTAAAAGCCTCATCATATGAATAAAAAATACATAGTACTACCTTTTTTGCTACTCTCCTACCTTGGGTTTTCTCAAATAACTTTTAATGGTTGTCATCCATTATTTGAAGATCAAGATTACACATTTAATAATGTTGGCACAGACGAAACCGGTAGGCACATCTTTGAAACAACACCTATAATTGGTGATAATAGTTGTGGCGCTTTAGGGTCATGCGAATTTAGATTATCCTGGAACGATAGTAATAACCGTTGGGAATTTATCGCTGACAGTGGTAATGGCGATTTTGTTGACCCTTATTTAATGTTTACTAACACTAGCGCATCTACGCCCAACCCACCTAGCTTAACATTAGGAACTTGGGTTGAAAACATAATCATTTCTGAAGGTGGTTGTGACGGAAATTTAACCACTTCCAATACAGTTCTTACAGGTGATGTCCAAGACACCGTCTTGTCGATAATAGACAACCAACTATCAAATGAAATTCAGTTGGCTCCAAACCCTGCCCATACACATCTCTCGATCATTGGATGGAAGGATAAAATCCAACACCTCAAAATCTATGATGTCAATGGAAAGTTGGTTTTGAGAACATCTGAACTATCGGGTCAGATCAACGTATCCTATTTACCAAATGGGATGTATTTCGTGAATTTATTTGGACCTGATACCACATTGATTAAAAAATTAATCAAACAGTAATAAAATGTTGACATTTAAAACCACTTCAATTGAAGTGGTTTTTTTATACTAGAACCATTTCTTTTTAACTTTATCGATCATCTGCTCCTTAAGAATTCAAATATACAAGTTGGTTGCATGTGACAATGATGGTCTTGGCGCCCTACCCAATTGGGCTTACTGCCCGTTTCCCATTATCTAAATTTAAGCCCACATTCATTTAAAAACACCTTCATCGAAGAGGTCGTTTATGATGTTTTTTTTGTATCTTAATTGCTAATATTTGAAATTATGATAGACAATGAATATGTGAGAATTTTCTCAGGGACCTTCATTATAGTTCAATTGGTCGTGGACCGATTAGACAGTGTTGGCATCACTGCCATTGTGAAGGATGAATCTGAATCTGCAAGGATGGCAGGTTTTGGCTCTTCTTTTCAAGGGTTTCAAGAACTTTATGTATCTAAAGAAGAATTAGATCATGCGATTCCCATCGTAGAAGCCGTAAAAGCTGAATTGGAAATATAGAAAAACCCTGAAGTGATTCAGGGTTTTTCTTATTGTGGTCCATTTATGCATTTACTGCATACATTTTATCTCTATGCTCTTTAATTTTCTTGTCGTCCATATACTCATCAAAGGTCATGTAACGGTCAATCACGCCATTAGGAGTAAGCTCAATGATTCGATTTCCAACAGTTTGTGCAAACTCGTGATCATGGGTCGTAAATAAGACAGTGCCCTTAAAATTTGAGAGAGAGTTATTGAACGCTGTAATACTTTCGAGGTCCAAATGGTTAGTTGGCTCATCCAACATTAAAACGTTGGCCCTCATCATCATCATTCTACTGAGCATACATCGTACTTTCTCTCCACCAGAAAGCACATCTGCTGTTTTTAATGCCTCTTCGCCACTAAAAATCATTTTTCCCAAAAATCCTCTAATGTAAACTTCCTCGCGCTCTTCTTCCGTAGTTGCCCATTGGCGCAACCAATCTACAAGCGTTAATTTATTGTCAAAAAACTCACTATTATCTAAGGGTAAATAGGATTGTGTGGTTGTAATTCCCCAACTATAGGTCCCCTTATCAGCTTTTATCTTGCCATTGAGAATCTGATAAAATGCTGTTGTAGCCCGTGAATCTTTCGAATACACCACTACTTTATCTCCTTTTGCCAGATTGATGTCCACATTTTGGAACAATACTTCACCATCCAATGATGCCGCAAGTCCGTTAACATTCAAAATTTGGTCGCCAGCCTCTCTATCACGTTCAAATATAATTGCCGGATACCGACGACTTGAAGGTTTGATATCGGATATGTTCAATTTCTCGATCATCTTTTTTCTACTTGTGGCTTGCTTGGATTTTGCAACGTTTGCAGAAAAACGACGTATAAATTCCTCAAGTTCCTTCTTTTTATCTTCAGCCTTTTTGTTTTGTTGCGAACGTTGTCTTGCCGCCAACTGGGAAGATTCATACCAAAATGTATAGTTCCCCGAATAATGGTTGATCTTGCCAAAATCAATATCAGAAATATGGGTACAAACAGAATCTAAAAAGTGTCTATCGTGGGATACTACAATCACACAATTCTCATAATTTGCCAAAAAGTTCTCCAACCAAGAGATGGTTTCGTAATCCAAGTCGTTGGTAGGCTCATCCATAATCAACACGTCAGGATTGCCAAATAAAGCCTGAGCCAACAAAACACGCACCTTTTGTTTTCCATCCAAGTCTTTCATTAGGGTATAATGAAATTCCTCCTTAATGCCCAAATTTGATAACATTGCCGCAGCATCACTATCTGCATTCCATCCGTTCATTTCTTCAAACTGAACTTGAAGCTCACCTATTTTATCTGCGTTTTCATCTGTGTAGTCAGCATAAAGGGCATCAATTTGGGATTTTAAACTATATAATGGCTTATTTCCCATGATGATAGTTTCCAAAACCGTATGCTCATCATACAAGTTATGATCCTGTTCTAAAACCGACATTCGTTTTCCAGGTTCCAAATGGACATGACCAGAAGTAGGATCCATTTTTCCTGCCAAGATTTTCAGGAACGTCGACTTTCCAGCGCCATTCGCACCTATAATACCGTAGCAATTGCCTTGATTAAAGCTGACATTGACTTCATCAAATAGGACACGTTTGCCAAATTGAACCGAAAGATTAGAAACTGATAACATTTTATGTGTTTTAAATTTGCTGCAAAAGTAGATAAAACCTATCATTTTATGAAACTTAAACACCTATATTTAAATGGTCTGTTAGGTCCTCAGGTTTTATTAAAACACCAGTGTCTATGGTGCATATACGACATTGAAACCCATAGATGACTAAACATTTAACAGCGCCTTAACAGCTTGATGCACAAACAAGTTTTATTTTTGTTTATATTCCAACCAGCTCCAGTAATCCCTTAGTTTATGAGAATTTATACGATTTCATTGATACTTTTGTCAACACTTTTCAGTTGCAAAAAAGATGCTAATGAGGCTGATAGATCTGCTTATTTTGGAGGTGAGATTATCAATCCAACCAATGATTATGTCTTGTTATTCTCTCCAAATTCTCAAGTGGAAAACTCTGACACTCTTTTCCTAAATAAGGACAATCGATTTTTTACCAAACTAAACCCTTTAAAATCAGGTCTCTACACTTTTATTCACGGTGGCCAATATCAAATGGTGCTTTTAGAACCAAAAGATAGTGTGATGTTACGATTGAACACTATTGATTTTGATGAATCTTTGGTCTTCACAGGTGATGGAGCAAGAAAGAATAATTTTTTGATCAAAATTTTCCTCGAAAATGAAGCAGATCAAGCCAATTTTATCAATATCTCTCAAATGGATCCTGAGAAATTTGAAAGTTATATTGATTCTTCGCGAACGGAGCGATTAAATGGACTCGCTGAGTTCTCAGAGAAAAGAAAATTATCTCCTCTTTTTGATAAAGTTGCCGAAACAAGCGTCAATTATAGCTACTATAGCGCCAAGGAAATGTATCCATTTGCCTATTATGGCTATAAAAATCTTAAAGACTACAAGAATTTACCTCCAGGTTTCTATGATTATAGAAAGGATATCGATTATAATATAGGTTCGTTGGGAGATTTTTTTATATACAATCGATTTTTGTACTCTCACTTCAACAACATGGCATTGGCTGAGTTTTATGCCAACGCTCCTGAAGATGCGGTCTTCAACAGAAATTCAGTAGTTTATAATTTAGAAAAGCTGAACTTAATGAACGAGCGGATCACTAATGATACCATTAAAAATAAATTATTGAAAAATACGGCACGTGATTTTATTTCAATGTGCGAAGATACCAGTGCGGTGAAACAAATCATTGCTTCCTATCTTCAAAAGACCACTAATGAAGACGATAAAGTTTATATAGAAAGACTGTACAGCGCCATTAACCAATTGAAGCCAGGAATGGTTATTCCTGATGTAAAATTGGTCAATTATAATAACGAGCTTCACACATTCAGTGATTTGATCACACAACCAACCGTCATTTATTTTTGGTCTTCAAACTTGAAAATACATTACAAAAACAGTCATTATAAAATACGAGATTTAAAGAAGAAATATCCCAATATCAATTTTATTGCGATAAATATCAATGATAACGATAAGAAATATTGGAAACGAACCTTAGATGAATTTAAGTTTCCTGTTGACAGCGAATACCAGTTCAAAGACCCGTTTAACGCTAAACAAACCTTGGTGCTCAACACGGTTTACAAAATCATTGTGGTGGATAAGGACATGCGTATAGTGGACACTTTTTACAATATGTTCCACAGTAAATTTGAGGACAAATTAAAAGACCTCAACGAATAAAAGGGAATAGACTCCATATTCTTTTTGACCTATCTTGGAGTTGAGAGTTTGACAGTCATTATCGAATAGCTGTCCAAAAGCAAAGCATAAAAAAAGCCGTTTCAATTAGTTTTGAGACGGCTTCTTTTTATTGCACTTTTAATATGTATGAGGCATTAGTTTCCTTTTTTATAATCTGCCAAAAACTTCTCTAATCCAATATCGGTTAATGGATGGTTTAACAACCCAGTAATTGAACTCAAAGGCCCAGTCATGACATCAGCGCCTAATTTTGCACAGTCAATAACATGCATGGTATGACGTACTGATGCCGCTAAAATCTCAGTATCAAAATCGTAATTATCATAAATCATTCTAATTTCGGCTATGAGGTTCAGTCCGTCAGTTGAAATATCATCCAAACGACCAATAAAAGGCGACACATATGTTGCACCAGCTTTTGCGGCCAATAATGCCTGACCTGCAGAAAACACCAAAGTCATATTGGTTTTAATTCCTTTATCGCTGAAGTATTTACAAGCCTTTACACCATCTTTGATCATCGGTAACTTGACCACAATCTGTTCGTGGAGATCAGCCAAAGCTTCTCCCTCTCTTACCATGCCTTCAAAATCTGTAGCAATAACTTCAGCACTCACATCACCATCTACCAAATTGCAAATGTTGACATAATGCTTCATGATATTGTCAGTACCTGTAATGCCTTCCTTGGCCATCAGCGACGGGTTGGTAGTGACACCATCCAAAATACCCATATCTTGGGCTTCCTTAATTTGCTCTAAATTAGCAGTATCAATAAAAAATTTCATAAATAATAATCTGTATAAAGTTGTGTTTTAAAGTGGTGCAAAGTTACGATTAATAACAAAGATGCAGCCGGTATTTTAATGAAAACATATCAACATCCCAACCTCAAAGGTTTCCTTATAGATTATAATGCTTCATTAACATTTTTTCATAAACCTTATCAGGCAAGATTCGCTTTAAAACAATGGAAAACTTTTGCATGAACTCACCTACCTTGTAATGTACTCTTGGATTTTTCGTATTAATGATTTTAAAGATAGCATTGGCCATTAATTTTGGATCCTTTCCTTCACTTACATGGGCATTCATTAGGTTTAAAGTGTTCCCATAAGTTTTTTTGTACGGAGAATCCTCTAATACCGGTGCATGATATCGTCCTGCCGCTATATTGGTAGCAAAATCGCCAGGAGCAACATTGGTCATCCGAATGTTGAAATCCTTGACCTCCATTCTGAAGGCTTCCGTCAGCAGTTCCAAGGCACCTTTACTCGCACTGTAAACCCCTCTATATGGTAAACCCATATATCCAGCAATAGACGTGATATTTATGATAAGACCAGATTTTTGGACTCTCATTTGTGGCAGAACGGCTTTTATAACCCGAATGGGACCGAAGAAATTAGTTTCAAAATTACGTTGGATTTCAGTATCGGGAATTTCCTCAATGGGCCCTGTAATGCCCGCCCCTGCATTATTGATAAGCACATCTATACGTCCATGTTGAGCTATGACCGTCATAATGGCCTCACTTATCGAATCAACATCAGCAACATCAAGTCTAACCAAATTGAATTTACTGTCTGAATACGTTTTAGGATTCCTGCTCGTACCGTAAACTATGAATCCCTTTTCGGTCAAGAATTCACCAACGGATTTGCCAATTCCTGATGAACCTCCCGTAATCAATACAACTTTAGACATGTTCGAGTATGAGTTAACTATGAAAAATTAAAAATGTATAATGGTTCAAAAATACAATATAATATAAAATTAAAATGAATTTGAAATTGAAAAGAGAATTATGGGGAGTCAAGAAGTTGGGCTCTTAGATTCCTGCTTTCGCAAGAATAAACTTTGAGATTCCTACTTTCGCAGGAATAAAAAAAAGGCAAGCTACCTACATCACACCGCTACGACCACTTACCTTTGCTGCGTTCCCGCCCTGGAGGATTCAGCAGGAGCTGGTTGTGTAGGACTTGCCAACTGCAAAGATACAATCTTTTACTACTTTTGCAATGATTTTATAAACTGAATTTATTTAAATAACTTGCCCAAAAATATATCATCTCTATGTCTTCAACTAAGCTTTTTATAATCACTGTTTTAAGCCTTATAATATTTTCTTGTGGTGACACCCCAAACGGTAAAAAAAGTAGTTTTACCATCAAAACTGACGCCAAGAACAATACCGTTGCGCTTGGTGAAACCCTAAAATTGTCCATAGAAAACCCAAAAAACAAGACTATCAGTAATATAAGTTACAAAATTGACGCAACCCCGATTGAAGAAATCTTCAATGTTACTGATTTAACCCTCGGTGTGCATACGATCACGGCAACAGTCACTTATGGTGAAACCACTGAAGAGACCTCAACAAACGTGACAATATTAAATAATGTTGCGCCAAAAATTTATAGCTATAAAATCTTAAATGAATATCCTCATGATATCACGTCTTACACTCAAGGCTTGGAATTTCATGATGGTTTTTTATACGAAAGTACTGGACAATACGGCAAGTCCAAGCTCAGAAAAGTGAATTACAAAACAGGTGAAATTCTTAAAAACATCAATTTAGGCAATCAATACTTTGGAGAAGGTCTTACCATAATGAACAATAACATTTACCAGCTTACTTGGAAAGAAAATATTGGATTTATATATGATATAGATACATTTGAAAAAACGGGCAGCTTCAATTATGGAAAAAGCAAAGAAGGATGGGGTTTGTGCAATGATGGAAAGGTAATCTATAAAACCGACGGCACCAACAAAATTTGGAAACTCAACCCAACTACACTTGCTGAGGATGATTATATTCAGATATACACCAATACTGGTAAAATTGACAGTTTGAATGAACTGGAATATATTGACGGGAAAATCTATGCCAATATTTACCAACGCAATGGTGTTTTGATCATCAATCCTGCAAACGGTGCCGTTGAGGGTGTAATCGACTTTTCACCGCTACAAAAACTGGTCAAGCAACATCCCACTTTAGATGTATTGAACGGCATAGCCTACAATCCGGAAACTAAGACTATTTTTGTGACTGGAAAAGATTGGGACAAATTGTTTGAGGTGGAAGTGTTTGTCAAGTAACCACTGCCTTTAAAAAAATGTTCAGAATCACAAATAGAATGTCCTAGAACAAGCCAATATAATAGATATGCAAAGCTTCGAAATACACATTACCGTAACCCAAGATGACTTAGACAACCTCAACCATGTCAACAACGTGCGGTATGTGCAATGGGTGCAAGATGTTGCAGAACAACATTGGCACGCCAAAGCTACAAAAAGTATGCTTTCTGATTATTTCTGGATTCTTCTCAAACATACCATTGAATATAAGAACCCTGCCGTTTTGGGTGATGTGCTCAAACTTAAAACCTACATTAAAGAATCAGGCGGTCTCACCTGTATTCGAATGGTTGAGATCTATAATGAGAACACCGACAAATTGTTGGCCTCTTCTGAAACCAAATGGTGTCTTGTTTCCCAAGAATACATGAAACCTACCAGAATTACCGAAGAAATCAGAACCCTATTTAGTTAAATTAAGATTAAAATGATTGTTAAAGTCTCTTAATACATCACTTTTAAAAAACTATAATGATTTAATTTGATGGTAATCAATCCCTTTGCTTAGTGAGTAAAATTACCATTCTTTTTTGTCTCTGTTCCACACTGATGCTTTCACAGAACATCACGGGAACACTTTATGACGCCGAAGCCCCTATTTCGGGAGCTAAAATCATGAATGTCACCTCCAAAAGCATTACTTCGACTGATGGCAGCGGTAATTTTAAAATTTACGCACAAATCAATGATACGCTGATTTTTAGCTCATTATTTCATCATACCAAACAACTTGTGGTCACTGAAATGCACCTGGTGGACACACAAGTGTTTGAACTCAAAAAGGTAGTAAATGAACTGGACGAGGTAGAAGTGCAAGGCGCTGTCACTCCAAAAGAATTGGATGAGGAAGAATTAACAAATACACTTCAGCAACAATTCAAAAATGATATTGAAAAACATGGTTATAAATATAAAAAACTAAATACAGGTCCTTTGGATCTCATAGCTATTGGCGAAAGTATCATAAAGCTTTTCAAAAGAAAATCGCCAAAAGAACCTGAAACCGTCGAAACTACCATCACCTCAGATGATTTTGATGCGTTGTTCAAAACAGACAAATTCTTTAATGACAAGTTTTTAGTATTGAATTTGAACATCACCAAGGACTATAAACATCTCTTTTTTGCCTACTGCGAATCGAAGGAAATATCATCTTCTCTTTTGCGACCGGAAAATAGAATTTATCTTATTGATAAGTTTTTGGAGTATAGTGAAGAGTTTCGAGAGATTTTAAAGGAAAGTCAAAAACAATGAATCAAGAACCTTGAGAGTCCGTCCACTTGGCACGGGCAGGCAAGCACACGAGGTATTTAAATTCCAAAAACAAAATCAAATTCCCTATCTGCCGACGGGCAGGCTAATTCCAAATAAACCACTAAAGGTTGGAAATCCCTAGTTTTGTGATGCCAGACTGAAAGTCTGCTCGTGAAAGAGTTGGCAAAGAATATGTGAATGCAAATAACCATTCGCGTAACCGCCTGATCGGACGGGCATGTTCGTGTCTAAAACATTTATAAAAACTAAAGTAACTGCAATGAATCCGACAGCAATTGGAAGAAAGGGGCTTAACCTTTAACCCTATTGCAATAACGAAGCAAAGTTTCATGGTATTAAACTTGAGATAGGGTTAAAAACCACTCTTGGGAATTAAATAAGTGGTTGTTATGGATTCATAATTCCAAAAGTCATATTTTTGAATCTCAATATGAATTGATTGCGATAATGAAAAGAAACTTTTATTTTATTCTTACTATTTCTACCTTGATTTTTTGGAGTTCATGCCGCAAGGATTTCGATTTCGAACCAAGTGATGGCTCTTTAACCTTTTCAAAGGATACAGTATATTTAGATACCGTCTTTACCAATATTGGTTCAAGCACCTACAATTTGAAGGTTTATAACCGCAGCAATAAAGACATCTCCATCCCAAACTTGCGCTTAGGTCAAGGCCAAGCGTCCAACTACAGGCTCAATGTTGATGGCATTTCAGGCAAAGAATTTCAGAATGTAGAGCTTTTAGCAAAAGACAGCATGTATATCTTTATTGAAACCACTTTTGATATCCAAACTGTCGTAACTGCAAACAATCAATTTTTATATACCGATGTCATCGAGTTTGACAGCGGATCCAACTTTCAAAAAGTGGATTTAGTGACCTTGGTCAAGGATGCTGTTTTTATTTATCCCAATCGAGATGCCCAAGGCATTGTGGAAACATTGACTTTTGATGTAGATGGTGATGGTAACGTTGATGAGACCAACGTTCAAGGCCGGTTTTTAACCGATGCCGAATTGACCTTTACAAAAGATAAGCCTTATGTTATTTATGGCTATGCAGCTGTTGGCGAAAACAAAACCTTAACCATCGAAGCTGGCGCACGTGTCCATTTCCATGCGAATTCTGGCTTGTTGGTAACCAATAATGCGTCCTTAAAGATCAATGGACAATACAGTCCTGATCAAACCACAATGACAAACGAGGTCATTTTTGAAAGTGACAGATTGGAACCCATGTTTGATAACATTCCAGGGCAATGGGGAACCATTTGGTTATTTCAAGGCAGCAAAGCAAATGACATCAATTTTGCAACGATAAAAAATGCCACCATCGGAATTTTAGCGGAAAACAATCCTACCGCTACCATTCCGAAATTAACAATCAAAAACTCCAAAATCTATAATTCCAGCAATTTTGGAATCTTAGGACGCGCCACATCCATTACCGCAGAAAATGTTGTGTTGAACAATGCTGGACAATCTGCTTTTGCTGGTACTTATGGCGGAACATATAACTTTACCCATTGTACCATTGCCAATTATTGGTCCAGTAGCTTTAGGCAATTCCCCTCATTATATCTCAATAATTTTTTGATTTTGGAAGACGACACTGTCCTCACCAATGCATTGACTGCAGCCAGTTTCAACAACTGTATTATTTTTGGAAATGACAATCCGGAGTTTCTTTTGGAAGAAGAGGAAGGTGCCGCCTTCAACTTTAAATTCACCAATTGCCTAATCAGGTTTCACGACCCCAATAACAAGTTTGGATCTGATCCAAATTATGATTTTGACAACATGGCTTTATATGAGAACGTAATATTCAATCAAGAGCCTGACTTTATGGATACGTCAAAAAACAAGTTGATCATTGGACAGGAATCCGCAGCGATCAATGTCATTGGAAATAATCCATTTTCAAATTCAGTGCCTTTGGATATTTTAAGTGTGTCTCGCACCGCTGCTCCTGATCTGGGTGCTTACCAACATGTCGTTTTTGAAGAAGAATAAAAAACCTGACAGTCCCGATAGCTATCGGGACTGTCAGGCTTGATTGACAATGGCATATCTTAACTACGAGAACAAAGGTTTCCCTTTCATCATCGCATTCACTTTTTTGGCAACAGCATCCAATTTGGCCTCATCATCGTGGTTTCTTAGAACCTCATCTATCAGACCAACAATAGTTGACATATCAGCTTCTTTCAAACCTCTGGTAGTCACTGCTGCAGTTCCAATACGGATACCTGAAGTCACAAATGGCGATTTATCATCAAAAGGCACCATGTTTTTATTCACCGTAATATCTGCTTTTGTCAACGCTTCTTCAGCAGTTTTACCGGTTAGATTTTTATTTCTCAAATCGATCAACATCATGTGGTTGTCCGTTCCTCCCGAAATAATATGGTAATCCTTGGCGACAAAAGCTTGTGCCATGGCCGCAGCATTTTTCTTGACCTGCAACATGTATTGCATAAAATCATCGGTCAGAGCCTCGCCAAATGCAATGGCCTTAGCGGCAATAATGTGCTCCAAAGGTCCACCTTGGTTTCCTGGGAAAACTCCAGAATCCAATAAGGAAGACATCATTCTTAAATTGCCCTTGGGAGTTTTCATTCCGTATGGGTTTTCAAAATCTTCTCCCATCATGATCATCCCTCCTCTTGGCCCTCTTAATGTTTTGTGTGTTGTGGTGGTAACAATATGGCAATGTGGCATTGGGTCGTTCAAAATGCCTTTGGCTATTAATCCTGCAGGATGGGCAATATCGGCCATCAACAAAGCACCAACTTTATCGGCAACCTGTCTAAAAGCTTTAAAATCCATATCACGGGAATAGGCTGAGGCACCGGCAATGATCAACTTGGGCTTTTCCTTTTTGGCCGTATCTTCCAAATGGTTATAATCGATCAACCCCGTTGCCTTATCTACACCGTAGAATACAGGGTCATAAAGTTTCCCTGAAAAATTCACGGGAGATCCGTGAGTCAAATGCCCACCATGCGATAGGTCAAAGCCAAGAATTTTATCTCCAGGTTTTAAGCACATAGAATAAACAGCGGTATTTGCCTGACTTCCAGAATGCGGTTGCACGTTGGCATATTCCGCTCCAAATAAGGCTTTGGCACGATCAATAGCAATTTGCTCCACTTCATCTACGACTTCACAACCGCCATAATAACGCTTTCCAGGATAGCCCTCAGCGTACTTATTGGTTAAAACCGATCCGGCGGCTTCCATCACCTGGTTGCTTACAAAGTTCTCTGAAGCAATAAGCTCTAAACCGTTTAATTGTCTCTCTTTTTCAGCTTCTATGAGCTCAAATATTTGTTGGTCACGTTGCATAAGTTAGATTTTTAGTCACTCCCGCAAAGGCAGGAATCTTATTCTTAATAATTTCTTTACAAATTTCACCAAAAATACTAAATACAATAGTTAATTAGGCCAAAAAAAGAATTATTCATCTGAATTTTATCGAATTGGAGATCCCTTAAAAACAATATAACTTTAAGGTTTTTTTTGTTTTTAAATTAAAAAAAATATGTAGGTTTGAATAGATTTAATATAAAACAAATTAATAGCAATACTATGTCTATATCAGCAAATAACCCCGATCGCACGTCGTGGCTTCACGTGGGAAAGAACTCTGATTTTCCAATACAGAACATCCCTTTTGGGGTCTTTTTAACCCGGGACGATATCATTACCATTGGTACTCGAATTGGCGATACTGCCATCGATCTGGGCGCTCTTCATCAATTAGGTTATTTTGACGGGATCCCATTGACTGACGATATCTTTCTTCAGGATAGCTTAAATGATTTTATTGCCGATGGTCGGAAAACATGGCGTGCTGTAAGAAATAGAATTGCTGATATTTTTGACAGTAACAACACCACCTTAAAAAGCAATCTCAAACACAAGGAAATTGTCTGCTTTAGATTGGATGAAATAGAAATGCAGCTGCCTGTTCATGTAGGTGATTATACCGACTTTTACTCGAGTCTTGAACATGCTACCAATGTGGGAACGATGTTTAGAGGAGCTGAAAATGCGCTGATGCCAAATTGGTTACATATACCGGTAGGCTATCATGGGCGTAGCTCTTCAATTATTCCATCTGGAATTCCGGTGCACAGACCTCAAGGACAAACCTTACCTGACGGTGCCACTGAACCTGTTTTTGGCCCTTCGATGGCCATCGATTTTGAATTGGAAATGGCTTTTATCACCACAGACGCCAACGATTTGGGCGAATCCATACCAGTAAACGAAGCGGAGGAATACATTTTCGGACTGGTCCTTTTCAATGACTGGTCTGCGCGAGATATCCAGAAATGGGAGTATGTGCCTTTAGGCCCATTCTTAGCCAAAAACTTTGCGTCATCCATGTCGCCATGGATTGTCACTCTTGATGCCTTAGAGCCTTTTAAAGTAGAAGGTCCAAAACCGATCAAACCACTTTTACCGTACTTAAAATCGAAAGGAAAAAAAGGATACGACATCAATTTAGAGGTGGCAATACGACCTAAAAACGCCAAAGAGACAATTGTGAGCAAATCCAATTTTAAATATATGTATTGGAATATGTCTCAGCAATTGGCGCATCATACAATTAACGGTTGCCCTATAAACTCAGGTGATATGATGGGGAGTGGCACCATTTCCGGACCTACTGAAGACTCCTACGGCTCTATGCTGGAACTGACCTGGAGAGGTGAAAAACCTATTAAGATGAAGGACGGCACCGAAAGGAAATACATCAATGATTACGATACGGTCATCATGAGAGGCCATTGTGAAAAAGACGGCACCAGAATTGGATTTGGCGATGTGTCAACACAACTGCTGCCTGTTTACAATCAGAAGAAGAAAAAACAATAAGTTGGAAGCTGAAAGCACAAAGCACGAAGTTGGAAGCACGGAGATTGGTAACGACTAATTTTCGTGCTTTTTATATTTAATCAATTACTTCAAGCTCTAAGCTTCCAACATCCGACTTTTACATTTGGCATGTATTTTGGAATCTTTTAACTACAACAAATTATCCACCAGATTTATGAAAGCAAAATTACTCTACACTTTATTTATTTTATTAATTGTTTCTTGCAGCGGTAAAAAGCAGATCGAGAAAGCACTTCATTCTGGAAATTATGATTTTGCAATTGAAGACGCCTTAAGAAAACTGGAAAACAACAAAAATAAAGAGCGCAAACAAGATTTCGTAGTGATGCTCAAAAACGCATTCGAAAAAGCGGTTGAACGTGATTTAAATACCATCAAACACCTACGAAAAGATGGCAATCCTGAGCATTACAAAAACATTTACGAGATTTATCTCAAATTAAATGCTCGCCAAGAAAAGATCAAACCCATCTTACCCTTACAAATCGGCAACAAACCACTCCGTTTGGACTTTAAAGATTACTCACATGTTATTGCGCAGTCGCGCAACGAAGTTTCGGCCTATATGTATGAAACTGGATTGTCGCTAATTGATTCAAACAATAAACGGGACATTAAAGAAGCCTACGCGACATTTCAGTATATTGATCGTATCAACCCAAAATATAAAGATGTACGCAATTTAATGCAAGAGGCCCATAATCTTGGATCTGATTATGTTATCGTAACCATTGAAAACCAAACTGACCAAATCATCCCAAAGAGATTGGAAGACGATCTATTGAACTTTGACACCTATGGGTTGAATCAATTTTGGACCGTCTACCATGCCATTCCTGATAAGCGAATCGATTATGACTATGCCATGGCCCTACAGTTGAAGCGTATTAATATTTCTCCGGAAAGATTTAACGAAAAGCAGATGCTTAGAGAAAAGCAGATTGTGGACGGTTGGAAATATCAAAAGGACAGCAAAGGGAACGTAATGAAAGACAGCTTAGGAAATGATATCAAAATTGACAATGTCATCCATGTAAAAGCACGGTTTTTTGAATATCACCAATTCAAATCCACTCAAGTGCTTGCCGATGTTGTGTATGTCGATTTAAAAAACAACCAAACTTTGGATGTGTTTCCAATCAGCAGCGAATTTGTATTTGAAAATTTCTTCGCCACGGTAAAAGGTGATGAACGGGCACTGAACACCCAGGACCGGGAACTTTTGCGCAACAGGCGATTGCCTTTTCCTTCCAATGCCGATATGGTTTATGATACTGGAGAAGACCTAAAGCTAAGGTTAAAGCAGATTATCAATTCATATAAAATGCGGAACTAAAATGAAAAAACTCCCAGAAAATTATTTTGGGAGTTTTTTGTTCAGTGGCTTACAAGGCAAAATAATGTTGACTTTATATTTTGATTAAAGCTCTCTATATTCAAGCACAATGGATCGTCCTCATGAAATAAACTTCTCCATATCTATATTATTAATCCCACTATGACTCTCATGGGCCACGGCAACCCCATTTTTGATGATCACTAATTGTGGCGACTGGTGCATGACTTGAAATCTGTCCGCAATCGCATTAGAAATCGCTCTGTAGTCCAACAAATCCAAATAGTAAAGATCGGCTTCATTACCTGAAATTTGATAGTCATTCTTAAATCGGCTGATCACCATCCTGCTTATACCACAACGAGTGGAATGTTTGAAAATAAACTGTGGCTTAGTTTTAGATTTTTCGACAATGCCATCCAATTGCTCCATGGAGTTTAAATTAATCCAAGGTGTTTCGTTTTCCTGTTTCGATTGATCTGAGTTTGTTGCTGAGCTTGTTGAAGCGCCAAATAATTTATTAAATAGTCCCATATGAGTATTATATATTTCTTATTGTTTATTTTTATTTTTCAAATCGAACTTCCGATTGATTTCTGCCATGGATTGTTCTGATCTTCATTATCCGAAATTGGCTCCCCTGTGATGAAACAACAAACCATGGTTAGCTATGTCACGAATGGCCATAAAGCAAACACAAAACTACGCAAAGATTCAAAACTCCTAATTAAACGCGATTAGCCCCTATTCGTATTCAGTCGGCAGTTGATGTTGTTTATTGTAACGCATCATATTGTTCGCCATCTCTCACCTCTCATTTTTTCATAATAATACGTCTTGGTTCTTTGTTCTTTGTTCTTTGTTCTTTGTTCGTTATTCAAAAACCACCATTTTCCTGTGCGTTAAAGTTATTCTAAATAGCTCTCCATTCACCCAAATTTTAAATAACTTTATACTACAGTCGAACAACAACCGCATATGTTACAAACTGACGAAATGTCGCGTTTTTATTGACGTTAGGCGACATTTTGTCGTGCGCTTTAACTTGGTAAGGTAATTGAAATGACCATCGTAAACAATAACGATACAAAATTGTTTCCCCTCAAAATAATGGAGCGGAATAAATGAAATAAAAATACTAACATATAAATACCCCGAATTTGGGCGAAAAATTATGAACTTTAACAACTATACAATAAAATCACAAGAGGCCATCCAGCATGCTCAACAACTTGCGCAAGGTTTTGGCCATCAACAAATTGAAAACGAGCACATTTTTAAAGCTATTTCGGTAGTTGACGAAAACGTATTGCCATTCCTTCTTAAAAAATTGAATGTCAACATGAACCTTTTAGAACAGACCTTAGACAAACAATTAGAGAGTTTTCCTAAGGTGTCTGGTGGTGATATCATGCTCTCAAGAGAAGCAAATAAATCGCTCAACGAAGCTTCCATCATCGCCAAAAAGATGAAAGACGACTATGTTTCCATCGAGCATTTGCTTTTGGCTGTGTTTAAATCGGATAGTAAAATTGCTCAAATGCTCAAAGATCAAGGCGTAACTGAAAAAGCCCTGACTGCGGGTATTGAAGAATTGCGTCAAGGCGATCGTGTGACATCACAAAGCCAAGAGGACACTTACAATTCTTTGAACAAATACGCTAAGAACCTCAACCAAATGGCCAAAGACGGCAGATTGGATCCGGTGATTGGACGTGATGAAGAGATTAGAAGAATACTTCAAATTCTGTCGCGTCGTACCAAAAACAACCCTATTCTAGTTGGAGAGCCTGGTACCGGTAAAACCGCGATTGCTGAGGGCCTGGCCCATCGTATCATAGATGGTGACGTTCCGGAGAATTTAAAAGACAAGCAGGTTTTTGCCTTAGATATGGGGGCACTTATTGCAGGAGCAAAATATAAAGGCGAATTTGAAGAACGATTAAAAGCGGTCATCAAGGAAGTCACTTCAAGCGAAGGAGATATTGTGCTGTTTATTGACGAAATCCATACTTTAGTTGGTGCAGGAGGAGGACAAGGCGCCATGGACGCCGCCAATATTCTAAAACCAGCCTTGGCAAGAGGTGAATTGCGCGCCATTGGAGCAACAACACTTGATGAATATCAAAAGTATTTTGAAAAGGATAAAGCATTGGAGCGCCGATTCCAAAAAGTTATGGTTGACGAGCCGGATACGGAAAGCGCCATTTCAATTCTACGTGGAATTAAGGAAAAATATGAAACCCATCATAAAGTACGAATTAAAGATGAGGCCATTATTGGTGCCGTAGAATTATCGGAACGTTATATTACCAATAGGTTTCTACCGGACAAGGCCATTGACCTCATGGATGAAGCCGCCTCAAAGTTACGTATGGAAATCAATTCCAAGCCCGAAGAATTGGATGTTTTGGACAGAAAAGTCATGCAGTTGGAAATTGAAATCGAGGCCATCAAACGTGAAAAAGATGAAACCAAATTACAGAATCTACGTTCTGAACTTGCCAATTTAAAAGAAGAGCGCAATGAAATGAATGCTAAATGGATGAGCGAGAAGGAAGTTGTGGACAATATTCAAACTACAAAATCTGACATTGAGAACTTCAAAATAGAGGCAGAACGTGCTGAACGGGAGGGCGATTATGGCAAAGTAGCCGAGATTCGCTATGGAAAGATCAAGGAAGCCCAAGAGGAACTTGAAAAACTTCAGAAGGAGTTACAAGCCAACCAATCGGGAAGCTCCTTGATCAAGGAAGAGGTTACCTATGAGGACATCGCAGAGGTTGTGGCAAAATGGACAGGAATTCCTGTGACCAAAATGCTGCAGAGCGATAGAGAAAAACTTTTAAAACTTGAAGATGAATTGCATAAACGCGTCATTGGACAAGAAGAAGCCATCATTGCCGTAAGTGACGCCGTGAGAAGGAGCCGCGCGGGATTGCAAAATCCCCAAAAACCTATCGGAACTTTCCTGTTTTTAGGAACTACTGGTGTTGGAAAAACCGAATTGGCAAAAGCTTTGGCAGAATATCTTTTTGACGATGAATCCGCCATGACGCGAATTGATATGAGCGAATACCAAGAGCGTCACAGTGTCAGCCGTTTAATTGGTGCGCCTCCAGGATACGTAGGCTATGATGAAGGTGGGCAGTTAACAGAAGCTGTGAGAAGAAAACCGTATTCTGTGGTATTGCTCGACGAAATAGAGAAAGCACATTCCGACACTTTCAATATTTTGTTACAGGTTTTGGATGAAGGTCATTTGACAGACAACAAAGGTCGTCTTGCCGATTTCAAAAACACCATCATCATTATGACTTCCAATATGGGAAGTGATATCATCCAACAACGCTTTGAAGCGTCAAAGGATATTGATACTGCTGTTGAGTCTGCAAAAATTGAAGTATTGGGCCTTTTAAAACAAAGTGTGCGTCCGGAATTTTTAAATAGAATTGACGACATTATTATGTTTACACCATTAACAAGACAAAACATTATAGATATCGTCGAATTACAATTGAAGGGCTTAACAAGAATGTTGGATAGACAAGGGATCACCTTTGATGCTACCGATGAGGCCATTGCGTATCTTGCAGAGAAAGGCTATAATCCAGAATATGGAGCAAGACCTGTGAAACGAGTCATTCAGAAAGAGGTATTAAACGAACTGAGCAAAGAACTACTTGCAGGTAGAATTACTACTGACAGTATTGTCTTATTAGATTCATTCAATGACAAACTAGTCTTTAGAAACCAAGAACAATTGGTCGATGAAGTCTAGAAATCACAAACGTTGGCATATCAATGTCAGCGCTTAAAAGTCCGAGAGGATTTTTCATAATAGTTGGTTGGTTAGAAACAGCACAAGTCTTTTAAAAGATGAGTGCTGTTTTTTTTCATATGAGTTAAAAGTAGTAACAGTTATATTATAACTTGTAATAACAAGACAATGAGAGATTGAAAGAATGAAGGGGACATGAAAATTATGATAAAATTCAACTTAAAAGATGATGAAAGGTTTATTATTATTGAATTCTCCTTCAATATAGGTCTAAACAGATCAGTTTTCTGCTGCATCAGAGCAATCTAATAAAAGAGCTTATGTAAAACCATTTTTCATCGCTTTTATTCGTTCCCAATTAATTGTCACAGAACTGTCGAATATAAGTCATCTATAGACGTTAGAACAATTGATACATTCAGACTGAATAGAGATGCTCTCAATTTAATTTAGAGGACAATATAAAAATAAAGTATGTTAAACATAATATAAATGTAAGTCAGTTCTCAATTTGTGGTAGTCTTTTTAAACAACTGCAACGTAGCTATCTTATAGATATGCGTAAATCAAAAATGTCAAAAACCTATTAATCTCAGACCAAGCCGATTAATAGATTTAGCGTTTTATTTTTTAACCATTCGTCTAATAAACGATGAAATACTTTAAAGAAATAACCGTTTATCGTATTTTCGCGACACTTAACCCTATAAAAGAATTATGACCATCAATCATTTCATTGAACAAACACTTTTAAAGCCAAGCACTACGGAAAGGCAGATTATTGATTTATGCAATGATGCAAAGAAATATGAATTCTATGCAGTTTGTGTGAATAGTTGTTATGTTGCATTGGCCAAACAATTGCTTTCAAAATCTACTGTGAAGATTGTGAGCGTCGTTGGCTTTCCCCTGGGAGCAATGTCGACTGAGGCAAAAGTTTTTGAGGCTAAAACTGCAGTTAACGACGGCGCTGATGAAATTGACATGGTAATCAATATTGGATTGCTTAGGAGTAAAAACTACGTTGCTGTTTTTAAGGATATTTCTGATGTAAAAGCCGCAATTGGTAAAACTCCACTCAAAGTGATTCTTGAAATTAGTGAACTTTCTAAAAACGAAATCGTTAAAATCTGCGAAATTTGTTTGGACGCCAAGGTTGACTTTATAAAAACCTCAACTGGTTTTTCAAAAAGCGGGGCTACCTTGACCGCTGTGAAGATCATCAAGAAAATTGTTAAGGACCGAGCAAAAATAAAGGCCTCTGGGGGCATCAGGGATCGGGAAACTGCACTAAAATATATCGATGCCGGTGCTGACAGAATTGGTACTTCATCTGGAGTTGCAATGATGACTAATAAAACAGCCACAGCTAAATATTAATCTTTATCTTTAAGGATTAAACTAACCCCCGTCATGAGTGTACATATTGAAGCTAAAAAAGGAGAAATTGCTGAAACCATTCTTCTTCCTGGAGATCCATTAAGAGCAAAATGGATTGCCGAGACGTTCTTTCAAAACCCTAAGCTTTTTAACAATATTAGAGGTATGCTTGGTTATACTGGCACTTACCAAGGAAAATCTATTTCCGCAATGGGCACAGGAATGGGAGTTCCCAGTATTTCTATCTACGCCCATGAATTAATCACAGAATATGATGTGAAAAATCTTATAAGAGTAGGTAGTGCTGGTTCTTATCAGGCGGATGTTAAGTTAAGAGACATTGTTTTGGCCATGGCCGCCTCCTCTACTTCTGGTATTAATGAATTGCGTTTTGGTGGCGCGGATTACGCACCTACAGCAGATTTTGACTTGTTCCAAAAAGCGGTTGAGGTAGCAAAAGCAAAAAATATCCCTTTAAAGGCTGGTAATGTTTTGACCAGTGACGAATTTTATGCCGATGATTTTGAATCTTACAGAAAATGGTCGAAATTTAGAATTCTTTGTGTTGAAATGGAAACTGCAGGTCTTTATACAGTGGCAGCCAAGCACAATGTAAATGCGTTAAGCATCCTAACCATATCCGATTCCTTGGTTACCGGAGAACGCACCACTTCATTGGAAAGGGAAACAACATTCAAGGAGATGATAGAAATCGCCTTGGAACTGGCATAATCATTCAACTAAACACGCTGTCCCATGATACGCTATCTCGTCATTATTTGCATTACATTTTTTTCAATAAATGCTTTAGCCCAAGAAAAACCACATACGGAGACCACGACCTATTATATTATTCGGCACGCCGAGAAAGATCGTAGTGATCCGTCAGAAAAGGATGCCCATCTCACCCAGGAAGGTCATCAAAGAGCCCAAGATTGGAGTATCATCTTGCAGCGCACTCCTTTTGATGCTGTGTATTCCACAGAATTCAATAGAACCAAGGAAACCGCACAACCAACCGCTGATAACAATCGCTTAGAGATTATTACTTATAGTGTCAATACTGGTTATGATGAAGCTTTTAAAGAAGCAACTAAAGGAAAAACGGTTCTGATTGTTGGCCATAGCAATACCATCCCAGATTTTGTGAATGCCGTGATTGGGCATGAAAAGTACAATGATATTGAAGATTCAAATAATGGGAATCTCTATATTGTTACGATCATCAACGGAATTGCATCTGACCAATTGCTGACTATCAATTAAGAACGTGTACCTGAATATTCTTAAGCTCAATTTTTGAAAGTAATTGCAGTTTGCCTGCAATAAACAAATCATCTAACTTTTCAAGATTGACATCGGCAAAAGCGGGTTTAAAATTATTATAATCAACGAAACGCAATTCGTTGATTATTCTTGGATTATAGGCTTCCCTGAACCGAAATCCCAAACTATCGTCAATTTCCTTGAATGAATAGGCCAAATAATCTACTGAAAATTGTTCTTTATCGATCCAATATATAAATTCATCATCAAAATCTTCGCCACCGCCATCTTCTGAAAAAGTGACTTTGATTTTGTGATAGTCTTTGCCATTGATTTCTTTTGACCCCAAATAGGTTTTATGCACCGCTTTCCCATCCAAACTATAAGGCAACACAGAAAAATAATGCACTGAATTAACCGAATTCCCGTACAAGTTAGCCAACGAATCCACTAGTTGCACTTTTTCACCCTCTCTAAAACGTTCAAATCCGGAATTACTCAAAACATCTTTTATTTCGGAAACCGAATCTCTAAAACGTCGCTCCAATTGGAATTTACCATGATCACGAATGGCTCTGTAATGTATATCCCGAAAATCGAAATTAATTTCGGAGCGGTCAAACAAATTCCCTCCAGCAACTTCTATTGATTTTTTAATGATATCATCCGCCGACTCAATTTTATTTACTTGAGGACCATTATCCTTACAATTGAATAATGATAGCAACACGAACCACAGCAAAACACTCCGTAACATAATAGTTTTTTTAAATGAATCTGTAAATTTAAAGATTACAGATGTCTCTTCTTCAAAAGTTATCTTAAATGTTTTACCTTTGGCTTCCTATGCAGAAACACATTAACATAAAAAATAGAAGAGCACGTTTTGAGTATGAACTGTTGGATAAATATGTAGCCGGAATTGTTTTGACCGGCACTGAAATAAAGTCCATTAGAAATAGCAAAGCGTCTATCGCTGAGAGTTTTTGTGAATTTAATGATAAAGGTGAACTCTTTGTCATCAATATGAATATTGATGAATATGCATTTGGCAATTATAACAACCATAAACCCAAAGCCGAACGCAAACTCCTATTGAACAAAAAAGAACTGAAAAAACTTCATAAAGACGTTCAGATAAAAGGATATTCTATTGTACCATTACGACTGTTTATTAATGACAGAGGCTTTGCGAAATTGGAAATTGCTTTAGGAAAAGGTAAAAAACTCTATGACAAACGCGACACTATTCGGGATCGTGATAATAAGAGAAACTTAGATCGGATTAAAAAAATCTACAGTTAAGAAGTTTTAGGGTATTTAAAATATGTAATTATTACACCCATCATATCAGATCCAAAAATCTTATGGATTTATTTAAGATTGCTATAACAGGTGCAAGCCATATTTATAACTAAGTTTGAAACACCTATTGGCAAGCTGCTTAATGCCGAATTTGCCTATAGAACTGAACTCCAACTTTATGGCTAAAAATTTACTCGCTTGCTTAATAATGCTGTTATGTGCTCCAAGCTTTTCTCAAATAAAAGGACGTATAACAGATCAAAAGAATCATGCTTTACCCTATGTGAACATTTATGTAGAAAACACATTCACCGGAACCACCAGTAATGATGAGGGCTATTACGAACTCAATCTGAGCACTCCCGGTACTTATACCATTGTATTTCAGTTCTTGGGCTATAAAACAGTGAAGAAAGAAGTCAAGATCGAACAATTTCCATATATTTTGGATGCGTCTCTTTCTGAAGAACAAATTTCATTAAATGAAGTAGTGGTCAAAGCTGATGAAAACCCAGCAGATATCATCATGAGAAAAGCCATTGCTTCAAGAAAAGTAAATTTGGAAAAGATCAATGCTTTTAAGGCCAATTTTTACTCTCGCGGCTTAATCCGAATAAAAAATGCTCCTGAAAAGTTCTTTGGTCAAGAAATGGACGACTTTATGGTGGGATTGGATTCTACAAGAAGTGGTATTTTGTACCTATCCGAAACCATTTCCGAAATTGAATACATGCGTCCAGATAAATTGAAGGAGAAGATTATCGCCTCAAAAGTAAGTGGCGATAATAACGGTT
>Ga0208015_1000173_pt1 | contig 43285 bp, 41 predicted proteins | sample 26BtaG_FD_184101 | JGI IMG/M metagenome (GOLD analysis project Ga0208015, IMG submission 184101) | Marine viral communities from Cariaco Basin, Caribbean Sea - 26B_WHOI_OMZ_CsCl (SPAdes) (version 2) | ecosystem: Environmental > Aquatic > Marine > Oceanic | place: Caribbean Sea: Cariaco Basin... | reverse complement strand
CTTTTTATCAAGTGCTGCGCTTGAGGCTCAATCCACTGAGGGTCAATTTTCGCCACGGTACGAGCGAACAATTTAGTGGTTTCAATCAGCTCAAACGCCATTACCCACTTCGGCGTTTTTTTCGCCAGCCCTGAACCAGGATGAATCATAAACTTACGATTACGCGCACCGAGATATTCACGATTTTCCAGCAGTGTGCCCAGGTTAGACAGCAATCCGGACAACAGTGCCTGATGCAGTTTTCCTGACGTTTTACGCCGCGCCTGCTTGGCTTGCTCTTCGCTTTCGCCGTCATCTCTAGGCAGCGGAGCGGGCACGTCGATGTCCATATCGCGCAGCAGCTGACGCAATTGACGGAAGGTGTCATGCCATTCGCGCATGCGCAGATAGTTAATATAGTGCTCGCGACACCAGCGACGCAGTTGGTTACCGGAGAGCGCCTCACGGGCATTTTCAATGCCATGCCACAGGTTGAGTAGTGCAACAAAATCAGAATCGGGATCATGCCAGCGCTGGTGCGCTTGATCGGCAGCTTGGCGCTTGTCAGCAGGTCGGTCTCTAGGGTCTTGTATCGCCAGAGCCGATACCACAACCAACACATCCCGCAGGCTGCCTCGTTCGGCGCCTGCCAATACCATACGCGCTAGGCGTGGGTCGATGGGTAGCTTAGCGAGCTTACGCCCCAGCGGGGTCAGGCGCTGCTGGTCGTCTACCGCCCCCAGTTCAAACAGCAAACGAAAGCCATCTTTTACGAACCGACCATCGGGCGGATCAACAAAAGGAAATGCCTCAATGCTGCCAAGCTTCAGCGCCAGCATGGAAAGAATGACCGACGCTAAATTGGTGCGCTGAATTTCTGGATCGGTAAACGTTGGCCGCGATAGAAAATCCTCTTCATCATAAAGACGAATGCATACCCCTTCTGCCACCCGTCCACAGCGACCTTTACGCTGGTTGGCGCTGGCCTGGCTAATCGGTTCAATCGGTAGTCGCTGTATTTTCGCCCGATAGCTGTAGCGGCTGATCCGCACCAAGCCCGGGTCAATAACGTAGCGAATTCCCGGTACCGTAAGCGAGGTTTCCGCAACGTTAGTCGCCAGCACTATTCGCCGTCCTCGATGGGAAGCAAAGACACGATTTTGCTCTTCGTTGGAAAGCCGAGCATAGAGCGGCAATATCTCGGTGCCGGTTAGGTCAGCCCGCCGCAGGGTATCGGCCGTCTCACGAATCTCACGCTCTCCGGGCAAAAACACCAGCACGTCGCGAGGACCATGCAGCCAGCCCATCTCACGCTCGATGGTTTCGATTTCGCGTACAGCATGCAAAATGCCTTCTTGCAGTGTCCGGTCTTCTTCATCCTCTTCGCTACGCACCAACGGGCGATAGCGAACATCGACAGCAAACGTGCGGCCAGAGACTTCAACCACCGGCGCAGGCGCGGAGGGGCTGCCAAAGTGGGCAGCAAAACGGTCTACATCGATGGTGGCTGAGGTAATAATAACTTTTAAATCAGGACGTTTAGGCAGCAGGCGCTTTAAATACCCCAGCAAAAAATCGATGTTAAGGCTACGCTCGTGCGCCTCATCAATAATCAGCGTGTCATAACGCAGCAGCAAAGGGTCGTGCTGGGTTTCTGCCAGCAAGATACCGTCCGTCATCAGCTTTACAAGCGTATTTGGGGAGCTTTGATCATTGAAGCGGACTTGGTAGCCCACCTGCTCACCCAACTGCACACTCATCTCTTCCGCTAATCGCCCAGCAACGCTACGTGCTGCCAGTCGACGTGGCTGGGTATGCCCAATCACCCCTTTACGCCCACGGCCAAGCTCTAGACATATTTTAGGCAGCTGAGTGGTTTTGCCCGACCCGGTCTCCCCCGCCACGACGACGACTTGATGGTCGCGGATAGCGTTTAGGATATCCTCACGTCGCTCTACTACAGGCAACTCGGCAGGATACTCCAGCGCCACCTTGAGTGCTTCACGGTTAGCCAGCAGCCGCTTAGCTTTTTCAAGGTCGCGCTGGACTTGCTGGACACCGCGGTCAATCGGTTTTCTGTCTCGTTGACGCCGCTTAAGGCCTGCCACACGACGCGCTAGCTGCTGTGCATCACGCAGCATAACGTGCCTTATCTCCTCATCTAATACGGTGAGTGGATAAGCGTTCTGGGCGTCAGCATGGGAAGTTTGCGTGTCGGTGGTCACGTTAGGCTCGGTTTCCATCTCAGAATAAAATCGGCCCACTGCATGAGTGGGCCGACTATTGTAACGCCTTCGATAACAGGACGCCTAACAACCACCTAATGGCGACCAGATTAAGTGCTTAAGCGTTGCCTGTTTCCTGATCGCGGAGCTGTCGACGCAATACCTTGCCAACGTTGGTTTTGGGCAGCTCATCACGAAACTCTACGTACTTCGGAACTTTGTAGCCGGTTAGCTCTTTTTTGCACCACTTGCGCAGCGTCTCAGCGTCTAACTCACTGTTTTTAGAAACAACGAAGAGCTTGATGGCCTCTCCAGCACCTTCATCTGGCACACCCACGGCTGCAGACTCCAACACATCTGGATGCGCTGCCACGACATCTTCGATTTCATTTGGATAAACATTAAAGCCAGATACTAAAATCATATCTTTTTTACGGTCAACGATTTTGATGTAGCCATCATCTTGCAAAACAGCAATATCGCCCGTGTGGAACCAGCCGTTTTCATCAATGGAATTGCGGGTTTCATCTTCGCGCTGCCAGTAACCTTTCATCACCTGAGGCCCTTGCACGCAAAGTTCACCAGGCTCGCCCATGGGGACATCATGGCCGTCTGCATCAATCACTTTCACCGCGGTACCAGCCACTGGCTTGCCAATAGTGCCCAGCTGTATAGCGTTTGTGGGGTTAAAGCTAACAATGGGCGATGTTTCGGTTAACCCGTAGCCCTCTGCAATCGGGCACCCCGTTGTATCTTCCCAACGCTGAGCCGCCGCTTTAGTCAGTGCCATACCGCCGGAAATGGTCAGCTTTAGCTTTGAAAAATCGAGCTGCTTAAAGTCATCTCGGTTACACAGCGCATTAAACAGCGTGTTCAGACCAATAAACCCGGTAAACGGCAAGCCTTTAAGCTCTTTGACAAAGCTAGCTAAATCGCGAGGGTTCGTAATCAATAGCGAGTGGTTGCCTGTTTCCATCAGGAATAGACAGTTAACGGTAAACGTATAGATGTGATAGACCGGCAGTGGCGCAATTACCAGCTCTTCGCCATCGGTCAAGTGCTCACCAATAGCGGCACGCGCCTGGAGCATATTGGCGACGAGGTTCCGGTGGGTCAGCATCGCGCCTTTAGGCATACCGGTGGTGCCACCGGTGTATTGCAGTGCAGCTACATCATCCATGGTGCGTTGCACCTCGGTATGATGTAACGATGCGCCTTTTTTCAGTGCATCACGGAAACCAACAGCCTTGGGTAGCGAGTAGGCAGGCACCATCTTTTTAACGTGCTTAACAACGGCGTTAATTAGCCAACGCTTCGGCACATCGTGCATATCGGCAAGCTGGGTCACCAAGACGTGTTGGATATCCGTTTTATCCAACACTTTCTCAAGCTTATCCGCCATATTGGCCAGAATCACAATGGCTTTGGCATTTGAGTCTTTGAACTGGTGCGCCATCTCTCGCTCGGTGTAAAGCGGATTGGTATTAACGACCACCAGCCCCGCTCTTAGCGCACCAAACACCGCCACAGGAAACTGCAGCACGTTAGGCAACTGAATGGCGATTCGGTCGCCAGGAACCAAGTCGGTTTCGTGCTGCAACCAAGCGGCAAAGTTAGCAGAAAGACGATCAAGATCGGCAAACGTTAGGGTTTTGCCCATGCAGCTAAATGCCGGCTTGTTGGCAAAACGTTTAACCGCTGAATGAAAGACATCCGTGACTGAGTTGTACTGGTCCAAGCCTTCAAGCGCTGGGCCACGTAGTACGTGGGCATTGGCGTTTTCGCTCATGGGCAATCTCCGCTATCCGTGTCGATATTTGACCGACCTTGTTATTGTGCGTGACTAACTAGCAGCCTAAAAGAGCCAACCATATACGACAGGCAGCACGCTGTAAAACGATCGATTGAAACTGGCGTTTCAACTTTAGCTTAAAGCACTGCCCTGTTGCTGTCGCTCACGCTGTGTCACCACACTATTTGCTATGACCGTAACTCGCTTTGATCTCTCCCTCGCGCCATACCAATAATTCACCAGGAACCATTCGCTGCCACGCTTCATTTTGAGTAAGCGGCTCTGTAGCAATCACAGAGACAATATCGTTAGGCGTCGTATGCTCGATAAAGTTAACCGTTAACTCTGCATCGGACAGCTCCGCCTCGCCAAAGGGCGCACGGCGAGTAATATGCGCCAACTTGGTCGAGCAGTAGCTGTATAAGTAAACGCCATCAGATAACAGTAGGTTAAAAACGCCTAGTCCGCGCAACTCTTCACATAGCCCATGCAAACGCTCCCACAATGACTCAGGAAACGCAGGCGGCGTGGGGAAGCAACGACGCAGTTCGCCCATTAACCAGCAGAACGCATGTTCACTGTCGGTATTACCTACCGGGGTGTACGTACCTAACGGCAACTGCTGCCAATCACTCAATTGGCCATTATGGGCATAGCACCAGGGCCGCCCCCACATTTCACGGGTAAATGGGTGGGTATTTGCCAGCCGTACGCCGCCTACATTCGCTTGGCGAATGTGGCTAATCACTACATTGGACTTGATAGGATAGTCACAGATTAAGCGAGCTATCGGGGAGTTCACCGAGGGGTGAGGGTCACGAAATTCGCGGTACCCACCCTCCTCGTAAAATGCGATGCCCCACCCATCGCGGTGAGGCCCAGTGCCCCCACCGCGGTGTAAAAAGCCGGAAAAGCTGAAACAAATATCGGTAGGAACATTGGCGCTCATGCCTAGTAATTCACACATCGGCTAGCTCCATTATCGCGCCTTGTACTCGCATTAGTTAATCACTGGTTCCCGGCGCCGGGTTGGCTGAGGATCTTCTTCCTGGGACTGATGCTGCGACACATCGTCATAAGGTTCCGGCCTACGCCACCACCACAGGGCAATGCCAACACATGCGCCTAAGGCAATGCCTAAAATCAACCACAGCAAACCACCCCGTAACGCACTGGCGCTATGTTCAAGAAAAGCAACCGCAGACACCATGGCAGCCGGTGCCCAACCGGTATAAAACTCACCCTCTTCGACTAACGGTAACTGATACCCTGCAGGTATCCACATCGCCCCCGCCACACACCAAGTAATCACCAAACGCGGTAGGCGAGGCAAAAATGCTAGCGCAAAGTAGACAGCAACCAGTACAACCAGTGAAAGAACGTAATAACTTGACCACAGCAGTGACATTGAGTCTTCAAACAGCATAATACCCCTCATGTGGGTGGAGACACCCGACGTTGATTTCCCGTTATGGTACCTATCAATTTATGAAAGCACAGCCTGATAAGCACGAAGGCTCGCCTGTCACACATTATTATCGCGCTAATTCTCCAGAATGGCACTGGTTAGAAGAGCGTGATGCGCCTGACGTATCGCTTTTTTTAGCAGCCGCGAACCATCAGCATGATGAATGGTTTGCTCCTTTACGGCCGCTTGCTGAAACACTTTATCAAAGCCACTTAGCGCGCCGTGAATTGGCAATCACCAGCCTTAAGACAGCGCTTGACCACTTTACGTTCTGGAGCACGACTGCCGGCGAAGATGACTACCCCTGCTGGTGGCGCCACCCAAACAACCAGCCCGATGCTCACGAGTGCTTTCTTGACGTACGTGAGCGTGCCGCCGGTCAGCCTTTTTATGATATGGGCGACATGGCACTTTCCCCGAATGAGCAGTGGCTGGCCTGGACGGAAGATACCCAAGGCGACGAGCGTTTCACACTGTGGCTAAAAGCACTACCTGACGGAAAACCTCAGCAACTACTAAGCGATATTGGCGCTAGCGTATGCTGGGCAGAGGATGAGACAACCAACGGTGCAACGCTGCTATTTACACGCTTTGATGACACTCAGCGTCCGGACTCCATCTGGCGTGTGTGGATACCGTTTTCAACGCCAGACCGTCTTGCAGAACCAAGCTTAGTAATGCGTGAGAACGATCCGGAGTTCTGGATTGGGATTGGCAAAACGCGCTCGAAAGCATGGCTGTTGATTGAAAGCGGTTCAAAAGATACAACAGAAATCCATGCCGTGCCGGCAGACCAGCCCCATGCTTCCCCGATGTGCCTACATGCCCGCCAGGCAGGGGTTGAAGTGAGCATTGATCATCGCCCTGGTACGTTTTATCGCTTACAAAATCTCGCCGGCCCGCATTTTCAACTCGACTTCACAAGCACTGCTCAGCACAGTCACCCTGCCGCCGAGTGGAAGTCGCTGATAGCCCACCGTGAAGACACTACCCTAGAAGGGATCGATGCGTTTGAATGGGGGCTAATCATCGCCGAGCGAAGCCATCGTGATGCCCAGGTTATGTTACGCCGCTTAGTGCTAGATAAAGATCACAACCTCACACTAGATAAACATATAGAACTACCTGAAACGCCCTGCTCGCAGTTGCTAGAAGATTCGCCACACTTCGATGCCAATATCGTGCACCTACGTGAAGAGTCGTTCACTCGCCCTCCCAGCTGGTATGCGCTAAACCTTGACAGCGGTGAACGTACGCTACTTAAGCAAGTGCCCATTTATGGCCAACTGCAGCCAGATCAATTAGTCAGCCAGCGTATATGGGCAACCAGCGCTGATGGCGAACGCGTGCCAGTATCTATTGTCATGCGCGCTGACTTAGCAGGCCAACCACTGCCCACGCTGCTGTATGGTTATGGTGCCTATGGTGAAGCACTTGATCCCTGGTTCTCAATTGCTCGGCTCGAACTACTGGAACGTGGCGCAGCCTTTGCAGTCGCCCACGTACGCGGCGGCGGTGAGCGAGGCGAACCGTGGTATCTAAAGGGCAAAATGGCTTATAAAGAGAATAGCTTTAACGACTTCTTAGCTGCCCGAGAGGCGCTAGTAAACGAGGGGCTTAGCCAGCCAGCACGGATAGTGGCTTGTGGGGCAAGCGCAGGCGGCTTGCTAGTCGGCACCTGCATCAACCGTAAACCTGAGGCATTTTGCGCAGCGGTATTGGAGGTGCCGTTTCTGGATGTGCTCCGTACCATGCAGAACCCAGAGTTACCGCTTACCACCGCCGAATATAGTGAGTGGGGTAATCCTGAAGACCCGGAAGTCGCCGAGCGTATCGCTGGCTACTCACCTATCGACAACATACGAGCCCAGCACTACCCAGCGCTATGGATAGAGGGCAACTGGTTTGATACCCGTGTTAGTTACTGGGAGCCTGCCAAGTTTTATGCCCGCGTTAGCGAGGCGCAGCAAGGCAATGCTCCTATACTACTTCACACCGACATGACCAGCGGCCACGGCGGCGCCTCCGGCAGATTTAAAGCCTGGCAAGATACGGCTCGCCAAGACGCATTTATTCTGTGGGCACTCGGGCTAGCCTCCATGGATACGGCAAAGCAAGCGCAATAGTTACTTATCAACAAACAGTGCAAGTTCCAAAATAGCATTCAGGCAGCGCCCAGGCGCTGCTTTTTTGTGAAAAAATATTTTATGGAAAACATTTCCATAAAATGATTTTTACGTCATACTATCTATTAGTTTTATAGACAAACGTCTAACCAGCAGAATCAGGAGCACACCATGAGCTACCAGGAACAGTTTCCAACCATTTGGGATACCCCGCTAAAGACAACAGCGCCAACCGAAACCACAGCGAAGCCACAGCCCTCGCCGCTTAAAGAAGCGTTTTTAACCATTTGGGATAGCACAAAAAGCAAAACCGCCAGCTAACGTTATTACCGTTAGCCAGCGGTTAATGAGCATGCCAGGGAGGGCAACGGTTAGGTTTAGGACATCGGCAATACAGCGATAATATGCTCTTCCAACAGGCGCTCGGGCACGTCATCTTGGGAAACCGCAAAGCTTCTGACGCTCACGCCCTTCCGGTGAACGCGCTCAGCATCATTACTCAGCAGCGGATGCCATCCTGCTAGCTTGCGCCCTTCAGCAACACGCCGATAGCCACATGTGTGCGGCAGCCAGGTAAACTCTTTGACGAGCTCAGGCGTCAGTTGGGTACAGTCGGGTACGCTATCGAAACGATTTTCATAGTCACTGCACTGGCAACTGTGAATATCCAGCAACCGACAGGCAACGTTAAGCACCGCCAATTCTTGCGTTTCATCGTCGTGGAGCTTCAACAAGCAACACTGGCCACAGCCATCGCATAGCGCCTCCCACTCTTGGGGCGTTAATTCTTCTAGCGAGTATCTTTCCCAGAAGCGTTCACGCATGGCCGCTACCATCATTGATTCCCTTTACTTTCAACATGTCTGAATATCCTCACCCTCCGCAGTTCCACCGCTGCTGGTTAGCGTAACTCGGCACTCTTGCCATAACACAGCAAAGTCGGCGGCTAAGCATGCATAGTCTTGGTAGAGCCAAGGCACTAACTCGGCTAAGCGGTTCGGCCCTGATAGCCGTTGACCCACGCCGGCTACTGCGCGACAGGTAAAGTCAAAATCAGCGTATCGGTGTAGCCAATCATGCTTAATCATCAACGGCATCATGGTAGACAACCGTTGCGGTGCAGGCCAAGCCTGTAACAGTTGATAGCAGCGCTCGATTAACTGGTGCTGCTGCTCTCCCGCCTGCTGACGAGCAAGAAAATGATCCCACACGATATCTAACGCGATACCGGCGTAACGCCGCTGAGCACGTGGCGCGCGCTGCTTGGCCTCTAAAACGTTTGGATGCCGATCAATCCAGGCATCCACACGGCGATGATGCCGTATGCCGCTAGCAACATCTGGCGACCAAGCCGTTAAGTCTTGCCCCTTCACACCGTCAGCAATCAAATTTCCGTACAGAAACTCATCACTGCCAGGATGGGCAAGCCAAGCATGGGCAAGAAAGTTCATAGCAAAACGTTCATGGCAAGAAGCTGATTACGTTCACTCGCGGCTAGCTGCCTGTGCGCGGTGAATATCCAGCAAATAGGCTTCTTTCGCCGGCGGCATTTGCAGGTAAAAACCTTGCTCTTGGATTGCCTCCATCACATCAGCAGCATTTACCCGAGCCAGCTTTTTATCAGCGGTCAGTATCATTGTTAGCACCGGCACTGGCTTACCGAAGGTGTCCATTAATGCATCGGGTACGGATGACACCCCTTTCTGCTTATCTATGTAGAGATACATTTCGTCTTTGCGTGAGCTTTTTAAAATCTCACAAAGCAGTTTCTCGCTCATTACGCTGACTCCTCAAGCGCCTGATGAATTTCTTGAGCTAAATAGGTATGACGCCAACCGCCGAGTGCCGTTAATGGCTGATTTGCAAGCCGCTGCATCACAAGCGCCTCAATATCTCGCCGCCGCAGTAACATTTCGGGCGCTATTTGCAGCTCAGCAGCCTTCTCAGTCACTACCTTTTTAAGTGCTTTAAAGCGCCGTTTAAACACCGGATGCATCGGGTCTGGCCAGCGCGCGGGCAAGTCACCTTCGGGGCAATGCTGAGCCTGTTTCACCAGCGACAACAGCGTATCGCCCTCTTTTTTAACCAGGGGCGGCTTAACCCCTTCAACATCTGCTAGTTCATAACGATTTTTAGGCATTTTTTCAGCCACCGCGAACAACAGCTTATCGCTAACCAACCAATTACGCGGTAAATCCCGACGGCGGGTTTCCCCTTCCCGCCAAATGGTCATTAAGCGGTAGGCTTCAAGCTGGCGAGGATCAAGACGCCATAGCTGCCGCTGGCGCGTATACCATTGGCCATCGCTCTCGACGCTGCGGCCTGCCTGCTCAATAAGACTGGCACACTCCTCGTTTAGCCACTCGCGCCGCCCTAATTGCTCAAGTTTCTCTGCTTGAAACTCCCAGACCTTCAGCAAATAGATAACATCTAACGCCGCATATTCACACTGGGAGGGCGTCAAGGGGCGCTCTAACCAGTTGGAACGCGTCTCTTCTTTAGGCAGCGTTTCCCCCATCCAGTGCTCTACCAATTTTTGATAGCCCATGCCGGGAATTTCCCCCAAAAAAGCCTGAGCAACTTGTGTATCAATAAGCGGTGCTGGCAATACGCCAGCCCAGTGCTGGAAAACCTCGAGGTCTTCGCTGCAGGCATGCAGTAATTTGATGGCACTATTTTGCAACAAATCACCAAAAGCAGCGGTGCAAGGCGTGCTCACCGGATCCACTAAATACGCCATGTCACCGGCGGTGAACTGAATAAGCGCTGGCACCGGAAAAAACGTGTTTTCACGGAAAAATTCAGTATCTAGGGCAATCACACTGGCACCGGCGACCTGCTCGCATGCAGCATCTAAGGCGTCGGCACTATCAATCCATTGATACAATGAGGGGGCTAAAGAGGACAAAGCAAACTTCCGGGTTGGCACAATCGCAAAAGCGCTTGCGTTTTTTATAAGGGTCAATCGCTGGCGAAAGGCTGGCGACCATTAAAGGCGCGGCTTAGCGTACCACCGTCTACATACTCAAGCTCTCCCCCCATGGGCACACCATAGGCGAGTCGCGAAAAAGAGACACCGTAGTGGGCAAGTTGGGCGGCAATGAAATGCGCGGTTGCCTCACCTTCTACAGTGGGATTGGTGGCAAGCACGATTTCACGAATATTGCCTTCTGCTACGCGGCTTTCCAATAGATCCAATCCAATGGCATCTGGACCAATACCATCCAGCGGCGAAAGATGACCATGTAATACAAAGTAGCGCCCTTGGAAGCCCCCCGCTTCTTCAATAGCAAGCTGATCAGCAGGCGACTCAACGACACACAGCAGCGCATCATCACGACGGGGACTTTCGCACAGCGCGCAGATATCCGCTTCAGTCAACGTTCGGCAGCGCTGACAATAACCAACTTCTTCAATGGCCTGCTGAATGACCGCTGCCAACCGTTGCCCTCCTGGGCGCTCGCGTTCTAGCAAATGCATCGCCATGCGTTGAGCCGTTTTTGGCCCAACGCCCGGCAACACGCGAAAAGCGTCCATCAGTTGCTCAACAAGCGGGGAAAAGCGCATGCTTAGAACGGCATCTTGAAGCCAGGCGGCAAGTTTAAGCCTGCCGTTGCTTCTTCCATTTTCGCTTTGGAGTTTGCTTCTACTTTGCGAACAGCATCATTCACCGCAGCAGCGAGCAAATCTTCCAACAGCTCTTTGTCTTCTTCAAGAACGCTGGGGTCGATAGTGACATTGGTAACATCGTGGCGGCCGTTCATGGTAATTTTCACCATACCGGCGCCCGCTTCGCCATGGACTTCCGCTTTAGCAGCTTCTTCTTGAATCTGCTGCATCTTTTCCTGCATCTCTTGGGCTTGCTTCATTATGTTGCCCATTCCACCTTTAAACATGCGGTTATCTCCTGAAGGAATAAAAAATAAGCATCGCGAGTCAACTGTCAGCGGCTAAGAACGCTTATCAGACGTGGGCTTAACGGTTGACTCAATGAGAGTAGCCCCAAATGCCTGCTGTAGCTTCTGTATATTGGGGTCGCGGTGTAATAGATCAACAGCCAGCGAGTGGAGCTCTTTCTGCTGACGCTCTTCCTGCTGGCGGGGCGTTTCAAGATCAGGCGCTAAGTCAGCCACCGTAAACTCGATACGCCGAGGCAGCCCATAACTGCTTAGCGCGCGCTCAATACGACTATTGTGAACATCGGCCTGCATAGCGGATTGACTAGGGTCAAGCCGCAGCACCACCGTATGGCCATCATCGTTTTCAAGCTGACAATGCGCTGCCAAATTACGGGTAAGACCGCCTAGCCCAAGGGCACTAAAGCATGCCAGCCAGCCAGCATGGTCTAAACGGCCGTCAGAAACGACTTGGCTGTTGGCTGCATTGGCAGGCACCTCACTGGAAACTGGCTCTGGCTCTGGCTCTGGCTCTGGCTCTGGCTCTGGCTCTGGCTCTGGCTCTGGCTCTGGCTCTGGCTCTGGCTCTGGCTCTGGCTCTGGCTCTGGCGAGAGCATGGCAGCACTTTCCACCTCGTCAAGTGACCAAGGTGGTGCTTGCTCTGATGAAACAGCGTCAGGCGCGCTTAACTCGTCAGTTGCGCCCGGGGCAGCACTCGCCTGCACCGCGGCTGAGCCAGGCGTTTTGGCCTGATTGCTCGGCAGCGCAGGCTCAGGCTTTTTTGCCGCTGGCTCATGAGCAGAGACTGGTTCAGGTGCGTCGCTATCCTCAGAGACAGCTACCTGAGCAGCAGGCTCGTGAGGAATAGGCTCATGCGGTACCGTTGCTTGGGAAACAGCGTCACGAGAAGGTTCGCGGCGCAGCGGAAGCGGTGTAGCAGCAGGCTTTGGCACGCCCTGGGGGCGAAACGCCAGCATTCGCAACAGCGTCATTTCCAGCGCACTGCGTAGATCAGGTGCATGCACCATGTCGCCGCGACCTTGAATGCCGATCTGGTAATAGAGCTGAATATCCTCGGCAGTAAAGCGGCTCGCCAGCTGTTGAATGAGCGCTCGATCACCGTGGCTATTATCAACGGCATCAGGCACCATCTGCGCCACAGCCAAGCGATGCAGAACTGCACTTAATTCATCCAATACTGCGGCAAAATCAGGCCCCTGCTCCGATAACTGAGCAACCTCGGCTAGCAGTCGTTGAACATCAACATCAGCCAGTGCTTCTACCAGCGCCAACACATGGCGATGATCCAAGGTGCCCAGCATGGCAGCAACATCCGCATGGCGAATCGCCCCCTGGCCAAAGGCAATGGCTTGATCGGTCAGGCTCATTGCATCGCGCATAGAGCCTTCTGCGGCCTTCCCTAGCAGCCACAGAGCACTCTCATCATACTCGACCCCTTCCTCTCCCAACACATAGGTTAGGTGCTCTACCACCCGCTCAGGGGGCATATGCTTAAGCGTGAACTGAAGACAGCGGGATAGAACGGTGGCAGGCAGCTTTTGCGGATCGGTGGTGGCCAGCAAAAACTTCACATGGGGCGGCGGCTCTTCCAGCGTTTTAAGCAACGCATTGAAACTGCTGGTCGACAGCATGTGCACCTCGTCAATCAGGTACACCTTATAGCGCCCTTGCGTTGGCGCATACTGCACGTTATCGAGCAGCTCTCGGGTATCTTCAACCTTTGTCCGCGAGGCAGCATCGACCTCGATCAAGTCAACGAATCGACCTTCATCAATCGCGCGACAGCTATCGCACTGACCGCAAGGCGTCGAGGTGATTCCCTCATCACCACGGCCATTTGCGGTGCAGTTAAGGCATTTAGCCAGGATACGCGCCAGGGTGGTCTTGCCCACCCCGCGAGTCCCCGTAAATAGGTAGGCATGGTGAAGACGGCCTTGGTCGAGTGCATTGACCAAGGCGCGCTGAACATGGGCCTGGCCCACGAGCTCGTGGAATGTACGCGGCCGCCATTTGCGGGCCAGAACCTGATAGCTCATTGAGCATTACTTCCTTTGGCGGGCTAACTGTCGATGCGAAAAGGACACCATTCTAGCGGCTGCGCTGCAGCCCGCCAACCGCTCAGCCCAATAGACCAGCGGCCCACCAGACCAAGCGACATAGGGCAATAAACGTTAAGCGTTGTTATCGCTTTCTGCAGCGCCAGCACGCTGGGCAGCTTCTTTGATCAACTTTTCGAGTTCACCACTTTGATGCATCTCGATCACGATATCGCAGCCGCCAACCAATTCGCCTTCCACCCAAAGCTGCGGAAAAGTCGGCCAGTTAGCAATTTTTGGTAGCTCAGCGCGAATATCTGGATTATCCAGCACGTTAACAAAGGCAAAACGCTCACCGCAGCCCATCAGTGCCTGCACCGTTTGTGCAGAAAACCCACACTGCGGCAGTTGGGGAGTGCCCTTCATGTAGATAAGAATGGGGTTTTCACTAATTTGGCGCTGAATATTTTCGGCAGTTGTACTCATGATGTGCTCCTAATACAAGTGATGTTATCTCGCCAGTCTACGCAATTCGTTAACTCGCTTTAACCCTCAAGGCCGAAGATTACCTTTTGTTGCTACACAGCCTAATACTTGAGCAAACTACTCGGCCTTGCTATGTGGGTCGTCATTCTACGCATGCCGAGCGCGTTGCGCATCCCCCGCCGCATCGCTAGGATAGTGTTTTTGCGCGGAGAGATACCATCATGGCGACACGCCATTTCTTAACCTTGCTGGATTTAACCCCAGATGAGCTGGCGTACCTGATTCAGCGTGCGATTAAGATCAAAACCGAGCTCAAGGCTAACGGCCCCATCTATACGCCACTGCCTAACCGCACGCTGGCGATGATTTTTGAAAAATCATCGACTCGCACCCGCGTTTCGTTTGAAACCGGCATGGCGCAGTTCGGCGGCCACGCCCTCTTTCTCTCTCCCCGCGACACCCAGCTAGGGCGTGGAGAGCCGATTGAAGACACCGCCCGCGTGCTGTCCGAAATGGTTGATGCGGTAATGATTCGCACCTTTTCACACGCAGGCTTAGAAGCCTATGCCAACGCCAGCAGCGTGCCTGTAATTAACGCGCTAAGTGACGACTACCATCCTTGCCAGCTGCTGGCAGACGTGATGACCTGGACTGAGCTGCGGGGCAACGTGGAAGGACGCACGGCGGTTTGGGTCGGTGATGGCAATAACATGTGCCACTCCTGGATCAATGCCGCCCGTCAGTTTGGTTTTAAATTACGTGTGTGTTGCCCCAAAGGCTACGAACCTCGCGCGGACATTATGGAAGCTGCCGGTGACTGCGTAACGCTGCTTCACGCCCCCCAAGAGGCTGCCAAAGACGCCGACCTGATCACGACAGATGTGTGGGCATCCATGGGGCAGGAAGAGGAGCAAGCTAAGCGCGAAGCAGACTTTGCAGGCTTCCAGGTCACTGAGGCAATGCTTGATAGCGCGCAACCTGATGTGCTTTTCCTCCACTGCCTGCCTGCCCACCGCGGCGAAGAGATCAGCACTACTCTATTGGACGATCCACGCGCTGTCGTGTGGCAAGAAGCAGGCAATCGCCTACATGCACAAAAGGCGCTAATCGAATTCTTGCTGCTTGGCAAAATTAGCGACAACAAGTAGCGCCTGAGGGTACGTGTTTTGGTAACACAGGCTTTCAGCCATGCGGACGTCTAACAGCGTACCCTCGCACGAACGGTCAATTGAAAATTATAAGCATAAAAAATGCCCCGTTATTGATAATAACGGGGCATTTTTTTGAATTCTTTGAGTCTGTAAAATGGTGGAGCCTAGCGGGATCGAACCGCTGACCTCAACACTGCCAGTGTTGCGCTCTCCCAGCTGAGCTAAGGCCCCACATAGTTTTACATGCTGCTTTTTTGAACCACTCTTCAGGCAGCGGCAAGATACTACGCCAGTAATTTGCTTAGCGTCAAGCTAATCATGAACAACTATCAACTAAATTCTCCTTTGGTTAGAGCTGTGGCACTCTATATCATGCAGCACGGGTTACGCCCACCACTACGATGATTTCATGCAGGAGCTTGCGCCTTGATCAAAGTTTTAATCGCCGATGATCATCACCTAGTGAGAACCAGCATTGCTCACCTGCTAAACGAAGAGTGCGACATTAAAGTCGTAGGCGAGGTCGACGATGGCGAAAGCGCAGTGGCTCAATGCCGTCGCTTAAAACCTGACATTGTCGTGATGGATATTCGCATGCCAGGCATCGGCGGGCTCGAAGCTACTCGCCGCATCCATAGAACAATGGAAGACGTTAAAGTACTCATATTAACCGCTCACATTGAAGATAGTGCGTTGCGGCTCATGCTGGAAGCAGGCGCAATTGGCTTTCTTAGCAAAGGCGCTGACACGTCAGAAATGACCGATGCGATCCGCCAAGTCTTTCACGGAAAACGCTACGTCAGCCAAGAAATCGCCCAACGGTTAGCGCTTTCCCACTTTACTGACGAAGACAATCCGTTTAGACATCTGTCGCACCGTGAGCTACAAATCGCCCTTATGATTGTCAACTGTCAGCGTGTCCAGGATATTTCAGACCGCTTGCACCTTAGTCCCAAAACAGTGAACACCTATCGCTATCGGCTATTTGACAAACTAGAGGTCGCCACCGATGTAGAGCTTACCCACTTGGCACTACGTCATGGTTTGGTTGAGGGCTTTGACGCCATGCTGGGATAGACCTACCATCGCAGCTTCCGTTGCCCAGAAGCGCCGATATCCAGCCATGACTTTTGATGCCAAGCAATTTTTAAGCTCTGTCAGTGCCTCGCCCGGTGTTTATAGGATGCTGGACGAACACAGCAACACTCTCTATGTCGGCAAAGCCAAGCGACTAAAAGCTCGGCTTGCTAGTTATTTCCGTGGCCAGCTTAATACCAAAACCCAGGCAATGGTGGCACGAATTGCAGATATCCAAATCACCGTCACCCGTAGCGAAACAGAGGCCTTGCTACTAGAGCAAACACTCATAAAAGAACTGCGCCCGCCCTATAACATTTTACTAAGAGACGATAAGTCTTACCCCTTCGTATTTGTCACCGATCAGCACGCTTACCCAGCGCTTGAGTATAAACGTGCGCGACAGCGTAGAGGAGATGGGCGCTATTTAGGCCCTTATCCAAGTAGCGGAGCGGTGAAAGAGAGCCTAGCGCTGATGCAAAAGATTTTTCGCATACGCAACTGTGAAGATAGCGTGTTTGCCCACCGCTCTCGGCCGTGTCTGCAATACCAAATTCAGCGTTGTAGCGCGCCTTGCGTTGATTTCATTTCGGAAGCAGATTACCGACGCGATGTTGAGCATGCAGTGATGTGCCTTGAAGGTAAAAGCGAGCACGTTACTCAGCTTCTTAGCGAGGAGATGGAAACGGCCAGCCGCGCCTTAAATTTTGAAGAAGCAGCCAGGTTACGCGACCAGATACAGCAGCTGCGCCAGTTACAGCAACGCCAGTTTGTCGATAACGAAAGCGGTGATGCCGACGTCTTTGCGCTGGCACAACGCCCCGGGGCATTAGGCATATCAATACTTAGCGTTCGTGATGGGCGCTTGCTGGGCGCCCGTCATCACACACCTAAAAACGATCTCGACCTATTACCGGAGATGCTGTTGACGGAAGTCGTTAGTCAGTACTACTTTGGCCAGCCCCACAACGTGCCCAGTGAAGTCATTACCAGCCACCCACTTGAAGATAGCCCACTGATTGCCGACGCACTCTCACAGCAAGCAGGTAAACGCGTTCGCGTCACCAGCCAAGTTCGAGGGCATCGCGCCCAGTGGCAGCATCTGGCTATGACCAACGCAGAGCAACAGCTTGCTGCGCAGTTGGCTAACAAAACCCAGCTTACTCAGCGATTTGAAGCTCTTCAGAAAGCACTCGCATTGGACAAAACACCCCAGCGCCTTGAGTGTTTTGACATCAGCCACAGCCACGGAGAAGCAACCGTTGCTTCCTGTGTCGTATTTGACCATCAGGGCCCACGCAAGAGCGATTACCGCCACTTCCGCATTGAAGGCGTCGCTACAGGCGATGATTATGCGGCCATGCAACAAGCACTAACACGCCGCCTTAAACGAGTGAAAAGTGGCGAGGCAGTGGCACCTGATATTTTGATCGTCGATGGCGGCAAAGGTCAGCTAAACATGGCTCGCGGTGTGTTAAACGAGCTAGCGGTTACCGATATCATTTTACTCGGTGTTGCTAAAGGCACCACCCGCAAAGCCGGCCTGGAAACGCTCTTTTTAGAAACCACTGATAACCCATTACCCCTTGACCCTGCTTCGCCAGCATTACATTTAATTCAGCATATACGCGATGAATCTCACCGTTTTGCTATCGCCGGCCACCGCGCCCAACGCGACAAAGCACGCCGCACCTCTACACTTCAAGACATTCCCGGCATCGGCCCCAAAAGACGCCGCGAGCTATTACGCTTCTTCGGTGGTTTGCAGGGCGTTCAAAAGGCTAGCCGCGATGAGTTGGCGCGCGTACCTGGCATTAATGCATCGCTCGCTGAGACAATTTACCAAGCTCTAAATGGATAAACCTACTGTTAGCATGGATGCTAAGCACCAAGGGGGATAGAATATCCCCCACTACACTCCGTCTTCCATGACTCTCCGGCAAGGATCGCGCCCCGCGATGAATATACCCAACATACTTACTCTGGCAAGAATCGTTTTTATTCCACTGTTAGTAGTGCTTTTTTACCTACCTTTCAGTTGGAGTATGCCAGTCGCTGCAGGCTTATTTGCACTAGCATCCATCACCGACTGGCTAGATGGCTACTTAGCCCGCCGCTGGAATCAATCAACGCCGTTTGGCGCGTTTCTTGATCCTGTGGCTGACAAATTGATGGTTGCGGTTGCACTGGCGTTACTTATTGAGCGCTTTGACACCCTGATATTAACACTGCCCGCGCTGGTCATTATCGGCCGCGAAATCGTCATTTCGGCACTGCGTGAGTGGATGGCCGAAATGGGCAAGCGAGGCATGGTTGCGGTTTCTTGGATTGGTAAGCTTAAAACAACACTGCAGATGGTTGCCTTGCTCATACTCCTGGCCTTCCCTCCCGGACACGAGTTTGCGCTATTAGGTGTGGTTGTTCTTTACGCAGCAGCCATTCTGACGCTGTGGTCAATGGCACAATACCTTAAAGCCGCTTGGCCTCACTTAAGTCGTTCCATGTGAACGACTCTCTAGGCGATTGAACCTTCTGACAAATTCATTAATTGACAAGCGCGTAGCGATGCGTATAATTCGCCCTCGAGTCAAGCGGGAATAGCTCAGTGGTAGAGCATCGCCTTGCCAAGGCGAGGGTCGGGAGTTCGAATCTCCTTTCCCGCTCCAACTTGGATAGCACAGCAAAGTAAGAGAGGGTCGTGAGCTGGAACGTCAGTCCGATCGAATCTACTTTCTCGCTCCAATGACTTGTTAGGCTGGATGGCAGAGTGGTTATGCAGCGGACTGCAACTCCGTGTACGCCGGTTCGATTCCGACTCCAGCCTCCATTTAAGTGTGGCGATGAATAGCAATATTCCTGCGATGCACTGCCCGGATGGCGAAATTGGTAGACGCAAGAGACTTAAAATCTCTCGGAGGCAACTCCGTGCCGGTTCAAGTCCGGCTCCGGGCACCATATCTAATTAGCATCTCCCCTTCCTTCAGCAGTAAATGTTTCCCATACTTTTTTAAGAGCGCTAGAGAAGCGTTTTTTGTGCTTCTTACAAGGCCCTTCAATTTCTTTGACCACCCTTTTCTTTTTTCCCTTCTATTTTATCCGGTTTCAAATAGCTCGCCCCCTCCTGACTATCGCATTAGAGCGCTTAGCCGCTATCGCTATGCGCTGAAAGCAATTTTTCACAGCCCCTCATCGCCAAGTGGCAACAGTCACGCTATGATGCCTTCCCCTGCTGCCTACAGCGTGCGAAAAAGCACCTACCGCGTTTGAATGTAAAAGAGGATCCGGCCCCATGAGCTCGCCAACATCCGACGTACTTGTCATCGGCGGCGGCGTCGCCGGCCTAACCTTAGCCCTTGAAGTTGCTGACCATCTTTCGGTAACCCTGGTTAGGCCCGCACTGGATGACCAGGGAGCCAGCCGCTGGGCGCAAGGCGGAATAGCTGCCGTACTCTCGCCAGACGACGATCTGGACGCCCATGTGCGCGATACGCTCATTGCTGGCGATGGTCTATGTGATGAACAGGCTGTTCGATTTACCGTAACAAACGGCCCAGACGCTATTCAGTGGCTAATCGACAACGGCGTCCCTTTTACGCCGGATCCAGACCCAAGCGCCCGCTACCCTTATCATTTAACACGGGAAGGCGGCCACAACGCGCGCCGCATTATCCATGCTGACGATGCAACGGGACGCGCGGTAGTCGACACGCTGTACGAAAAAGTCACCTCTCACCCCAATATTACTCAGCGCAGTGACTTAACCATTCTACACTTAATCAGCGACACCACGGGCCGCTGCATTGGCGCAGAAGGGGTAGATCAACAGCAGCATCAACAAATACTTCTTGCCAAGCACGTCGTTCTGGCAACAGGTGGCGCAAGCGGCCTTTATCGACACACCACCACTCCATCGCCAAGCAGTGGAGAAGGCATGGTGATGGCTGCTGAGCTGGGCGCAAAACTGATGAATCTTGAGTTTCAGCAGTTTCACCCGACCTGCCTGTTTGACCCAGAAGGACCTGCTTTTTTAATTAGCGAAGCCGTACGAGGAGAAGGCGGGCACCTGCTAAATGAGGCCGGTCATCGGTTTATGCCCGATATCGATTCTCGCGCCGAGCTGGCTCCCAGGGACGTCGTTGCTCGAGCTATCGATTCACAAATTCAACAAAGCAGCCAAGGGCATGTGTGGCTAGATATCAGCCATCTTGGAGCAAGCGCTATTCGCCACCACTTCCCCACTATTTTGGCACACTGCGCCTCTCGAGGAATTGATATAACCCGCCAACCCATTCCAGTAGTGCCTGCGGCTCACTACAGCTGTGGCGGTGTGGCTACAGACCAGCGCGGCGCCACTCACGTCACCAACCTCTATGCGGTCGGCGAGATTGCTTACACAGGTTTACATGGCGCAAATCGCATGGCTAGCAACTCACTATTGGAGTGCCTGGTATACGCCAGAAGCTGCGCAAAGCACTTACTCACGCAGGAAAAACGTGCGCAGACACACCCAACTGTCCCCAAAGAAACGCCTAGCGATACTCAAAGTGCAATACCGCTACCAGGCCAGCAGTGGTCACCCTCCACTTTGGAAGCCTTGGCGACTATTCGTAGCGAACTACGGGCAACAATGAGCCAGCATGTTTCGATTGTTCGCAGCAATCAGGGGCTAAAGGCCGCTCAGCACAAGCTGAACGTACTTGAGACGCAGCTTAACGACATTCTAAACAACAGTCTTGACGGTGTTACTGACAGCGCTAAGAAAGGCTCTAACAACGCTTTTGAACGCATCGCTGGCAAGCGCAGCCACCCAGAGAGCGTACGCTTACAGCAAGCACTGTGGCTTGCAAAGCTGACCGTATTGGCAGCGCTTCAGCGGCATGAATCACGCGGGCTGCATTACTCTCTGGACTGGCCTGAGCACCAGGAAAACACAGCCGCTTCCGAAATGTCACTTAACCAGCTATCGCCCAGGGCGATGGCATAAACGCCGCAGAGCACGCTGACTGTGTGCTGGTAAGCTATCGGGCCACAACCAAAGACGTTGCGGCCCGATATGGAGCCCAATTAACCAGGGCCCCACGTAATCAGCGTTAACAGGCTGTTCGTTTTCAAGCTCACCCTGTGCCGAAAGCCATTGCGCACTTAACTGATGGCCGCTTTTCGAAACTCTTAACTCGCCCATGGGTTGATAGCGATACTCACGGCCCAGCATCAGTATCGCAACCACAGCCGCAAGCAACGCTATCCATGGGCTAATAAGCCACGCCGTCACCGCACACAGCCCAAATGCCAAAGATGCGTGGAAAGCGCACTGAATTTTAGAGCGTGCGATAAGCAGAGTTATCGGTATTTTCTGCATGCGCTACAATCATCTGTACGATGTGCCTTAATGATGGCTCCTCGGGCCATTCACGACGCATTAACCACCCAAAGAGATCTTGATCCTCTTCCTCAATTAAGCGCTGATAGGCTAACTGCTCATCTTCACTCAGCTCATCAAAGCGGTGCTCAAGAAACGGTATCAGCAGCAGGTCAAGCTCCCACATGCCACGGCGAGAGTGCCAATAAAGCCGTTTACGCAATATGGCTGCAGGGGAAGTATCGTCGTTCAACGTCAGCCTCTCCAGTTACAAAATGAGTCGCCAGTATACCTAAGCCACAGGGTCGCGCCAGCGCCTCACTTCGCCTATGCTGATATTCATTCTAGTACCTTGTTTTATCTGAATTGTTTTATCCTGTTATGCGCAGTATGCTGACTCTGTTGTTATCGAGGTCGCAAGCGCGTCACGGCCATTAAAGTTCGCAGGGAGCCAACCGATGACCAAATCTGAACTAATCGAACAAATTGCGATGCGTCAACCGGAGCTATCCGCCAAAGAAGTAGAAACGGCGGTGCGTATTATTTTAGACGATATGACCGATGCTCTTGCTAGCGGGGGGCGGGTTGAAATCCGGGGTTTCGGCAGTTTTTCGCTACACTACCGAGAGCCTCGTGTTGGGCGCAACCCTAAAACAGGAGACCCGGTCGACTTAGACGGCAAGTATGTGCCGCACTTCAAACCGGGCAAAGAGTTGCGCGAACAGGTAGATGCCAGCCGCGCACTTGGTTATTAATGCGCTAACCGAGGCTACACAAGCCCGGCGTTGCCAATAGCAAGGCTCTTTTGATCTTGTTATCCGACTTAATGTGGGATGACGCAGCGCCACGACTCATACACAATAGAGCCATTATGAACGTCACTGACTAGGAAACTCTCATGCGTTGGATCAAAGGGCTGATTCTGGCCGTCATATTGCTGGTTGTTTTACTGGTGGGCATTTTATTTGCCGTCAACAACCAACAAACCATTGCCTTAAACCTGATTTGGGCAGAACTGCCGCCTGTGTCACTCTCTGTTTGGCTGCTTGCCACGTTAACTTGCGGCGTTATTTTAGGCATGCTTGCCATGCTAGGTGTTTACGTACGCCTTAAAGCGCAGCTAGCACGAAGTGAACGACACAATAAGCAACAGCGCAAAGAGCTAGACCGCCTACGCACTCAGGAGCTTAAGGAACTGGCTTAAATGTATGATGTCGTGCTGCTAGGCGTTCTACTGGCAGCCATTGCCATCGGCTTTGGCCTGGGTGTTCGTCACGCCTCCCGCCGCCGCCAGCGCACTCACGACTCTCGCCCATCAGGCTTATCGAGAGAGTACTTTGTCGGGCTGAATTACCTGCTCAATGAGCAGCCCGACGAAGCTATCAATACGTTTGTCAACGCATTGGATGTCAATAGCGATACTGTGGAAACCCACATAGCGCTAGGCAAGCTGTTTCGCGCACGCGGTGAAGCAGACAAAGCCGTTAGCATTCATCAAAATCTACTTGCTCGCCCCGCCCTTTCCACCAGTACTAACGAACATGTACAGCTTGAGCTAGCACGTGACTTTATGGCGCTAGGCGTGCACGACCGCGCCCAGCGAATGCTGAGAGCACTGCTGGATAAATCAGCCAATGATCTCTACCGCCAGGAAGCCAAGCGGTTACTGATTGATCTACTCGAGCGCGAAAAAGACTGGCAGGAAGCGCTTGACGTGGCCCAATCACTGTTTAAGCAACAGCCCGGCATGCAGCGACCTGCTGCTCACTGGCTATGCGAACTTGCCCAGGAAGAGATACATCAAGCAAGTCGCGCGATCGCCCGCAAGCACTTAAAAAAAGCGCTTCAGTTGGATGAGCGATGCATCCGTGCGACGCTAATGCTGGCCGAGCTGGAGATGGATAATGGGCATTACACACGTGCCATTGAGTACCTAAACCACATTCCCCAGCAGGATATTGCCCATATCCCCACTATGCTGCCCACCCTTCAGCATGCCTATGAACGCAATAACGATATTCAAGGATTTGAAACGCATCTTTATCGGCTACTGGGTCAAGCACCGTACACCAGCATTATTATCGCCCTCGGAGAGCTCGTTCATCAAAGAGATGGTGTCGATAGTGCTATTGAGCAAACGGGCGAGTGGCTAAGGGAGGCACCCAGCCTGGGGGGGCTCGATTACTTAATCGATCTTTATCATGAAAGCCAACGCTTAAGCGGTAAAACCCCGCCTGACACGCGCTTGCTGTTACTTAAGCACCATACCAATGCCCTTTTAGAGGGCAAAGCCCGCCATCGCTGCCGCCGCTGCGGCTTTGCCAGCGACAGCTTGGCGTGGCAGTGCCCTAGCTGCCGCCGCTGGGGTACCATTAAGCCTATTACCGGGGTTGATGGCGAGTAAGCGATGATTACCGTCAGTCAGCCAGCTCAGTTTCTATGGCTGCTAGCGCCATCATTGGCTCTTCCGCCTGTGTTACCGGTCGCCCAATCACTAAGTGCGTACTACCAGCATTCAGCGCATCACTGGGTGTCATAATGCGCTGTTGGTCATTAGCCGCTGCAAAGCTTGGGCGTATTCCAGGAGTTACCTTCAAAAAGTCGTCGCCACAGAGCGCCTTGATTTGCGCTGCCTCTTGGGCTGAACAGACAACACCACCCAACCCGCTCTGCTGAGTTAATGCGGCTAAACGCAATACATGCTCTTCCGGCGTTACAGCTATACCTACCTCATGCAGATCTTCAGCTTGCATGCTGGTTAGCACTGTGACGGCAATAAGATGCGTATTCAGCCCATGATCATCTAAACGCTTAGCGGCCGCCTCCATCATCTTGCGCCCGCCGGAAGCATGCACATTAACCATCCACACACCTTGCTCAGCTGCCGCTTGCACCGCACCTGCCACCGTGTTGGGAATATCATGAAATTTTAAATCTAAAAAAATTTCAAAACCACGGCCGTGCAAAGCTTCCAGTACCGCAGGGCCACTGCGCGTAAACAGCTCTTTACCCACCTTTACCCGACAGCGCTTAGGGTCAAGCTGATCTGCCATGCATAAAGCTGCATCCAGAGAGGAATAATCCAACGCGATAATCAACGGGGTATCAGTAGACACTGCGCTTAACTCCATTTTTCATTTGACAGCATTATAACAGCCATCCCGGCCCTACTGTGTAAGTGATTAACCATTATCAGAGAGCAAAAATCTTACAAATACCATCGTTAATGTCTTACAGCCTACCTCCTATAAACGTATTAGTTTAATTAAGGCAAAAGGTATTGAAGGAACAGTCAACCTTATTGCATACGCAAACCGCCACAGCCTATCACTCCAAGTACAACAACCGATGGGAAAGGCGGCTTTAGGGAAATCTATGAGGATATTAACAATGAAAATAACGCTAAAAGGACTATTGGCTGCACTGCTATTGAGCCTAAGCTTAGGGGTTTCGGGCCTTACATTGGCACAAGACATCGCGCCTATTAATGTGAATACAGCAGATGCTGAGCTGCTTGCTGAACTACCTGGCATCGGCCCCAGCCGTGCGGCCGCGATTATAGAAGAGCGCGAAAATAATGGCGCATTTGCTAATGTAGATGATCTCACCCGCGTTAGCGGCATTGGCCCCGCCACTGTTGATCGTATGCGCGATCAAGTAGCGATTGAAGAGTAAATCGCTAAAGCAAAGATAAGTATAAAACTTACACCACTCTAGGCTGAAGCCGCCGTTTGGGGCATTCCCAAAACGGCGGCAAGGCGTCATCTAGTATTCACCCGCGAAGACTATTAAAAGCTATCAGCGGGTATGCGTACACAACCTTCCATTAACACCCGCGCGCTACGGCTCATGACAGCTTGATCAATCTGCCAGCGCCCATCAATCAGGCTTGCTTTTGCACCTACCCGCAACGAGCCAGAAGGATGTCCAAAGGTCACTGCTTCACGCTCCTCACCACCTGCGGCTAAATTCACTAACGTGCCTTGAATCGCTGCTGCCGCGCCGATGGCAACCGCTGCGGTACCCATCATTGCGTGGTGCAGCTTACCCATGGACAGCGCCCTTACCACAAGATCGATGTTTTCCGCGCTCACCGCTTTGCCACTGGATGCCGTGTAGCTGGCAGGCGGGGCAACAAAAGCCACCTTCGGCGTGTGCTGTCGGCTGGCCGCTTCATCAACATGCTTAATCAATCCCATACGTACCGCAGCATGGGCACGAATGGTCTCAAACATGGCGAGTGCATTGGCATCGCTGTTAATCGCTTCCTGCAGTTCACAGCCGGTATACCCAATGTCCTGAGCATTCACAAACACGGTGGGAATACCCGCATTTATCAACGTCGCTTTTAAAACGCCAACCCCAGGCACGTCCAAGTCATCGACCAAGTTCCCGGTTGGGAAAATTGCTCCCTCACCATCCGCAGGATCCATAAAGGCCACAGGGATCTCTGCAGCAGGAAAGGTCACACCATCTAGCTCAAAATCGCCCGTCTCCTGCACCTGTCCATCAACAATAGGCACTTGAGAGACGATGGTTTTACCGATATTGACCTGCCAAATACGTACTTCAGCGACACCGTTTTGCGGTATTTTTGTGGGATCAACTAACCCATTAGCAATCGCATAAGGACCTACGGCTGCCGATAAGTTGCCACAGTTGCCGCTCCAATCCACAAACGGCTTATCAATTGAAACTTGGCCAAACAGGTAGTCCACGTCGTGATCTGGCGACTCACTCTTGGAAAGAATCACCGCTTTACTGGTACTTGAGGTTGCCCCTCCCATCCCATCGATTTGCTTTTCATAGGGGTCTGGGCTACCAATCACCCTCATCAGCAGCTTATCTCGCACCTCGCCTGGCACTCTCGCCGCCTCGGGCAAGTTGCTCAAGGTGAAAAACACCCCTTTGCTGGTGCCACCGCGCATATACGTCGCAGGAATACTAATTTGTCCAACATGAGACATAAATAACGCTCCCTAACCATTTTCAATGACGATGCCTGAACATGCTCAATGACAACTATCATTGGTTATGTTCACTAATCGCATGCCGAAAAAAGAGCCCGACGCTTAGCGGCGGGCTCTGTCATTAATCGCCTTGGCGCTGTGTTACACGCCAATTTGGCTAAGCCGTGGTGGACTCAAGAAAGTCTTGGGCAAAACGCTGCAAGACCCCACCGGCAGAGTAAATCGTGACCTCTTCGGCGGTATCAATACGGCAGATCACCGGCACACGTTCAGTGGTACCATTTTGACGATGAATAACCAGCGTTAGCTTGGTGCGCGGCTGGGGAGTGCCCTCTACGTCGAAGACTTCCGTACCGTCCAGCGCCAAGGTTTTACGTGTGGTGCCCTCTTCAAACTGCAGCGGCATCACGCCCATACCAATTAAATTGGTACGGTGAATACGCTCAAAGCCCTCGGCTACAATGGCTTCAACACCCGCTAGCGCAACACCTTTCGCCGCCCAGTCACGCGAGGAGCCCTGACCATAATCCGCACCGGCAATAATAATCAGCGGCTGTTTACGCGCCATATACGTCTCAATGGCTTCCCACATCCGCGTCACGGTGCCCTCTGGCTCAACCCGTGCCAACGACCCCTGCAGCACATTGCCCTGCTCGTCGTGGACCATTTCATTGAACAGCTTGGGGTTCGCCAACGTCGCCCGCTGGGCAGTTAAATGATCGCCACGGTGGGTCGCGTAGGAGTTAAAGTCTTCCTCAGGCAGGCCCATCTTGTGTAGATACTCACCTGCTGCGCTGTCTAGCATAATCGCATTAGAAGGCGACAAATGGTCGGTGGTGATATTGTCCGGCAAAATCGCCAGCGGACGCATACCTTTCAAACCACGCTCAGCCGCCATATTGCCTTCCCAGTAGGGAGGCCGGCGAATATAGGTGCTCTGAGGTCGCCACTCATAAAGTGGGCTGACCTGAACGCGCGCGCTCTTGTCGAGGTCAAACATCGGGATATAGGTTTGACGGAACTGCTCTGGCTTCACAGCAGCCTGCACGATCGCATCTATCTCGCTATCGTCGGGCCAGATATCTTTTAGCGTGACTGGATTTCCGTCATGGTCGGTGCCCAGCACGTCTTTCTCAATATCAAAGCGAATCGTGCCGGCAATGGCGTAGGCAACTACTAAGGGTGGCGACGCCAAAAATGCCTGCTTCGCATAGGGATGAATGCGCCCGTCAAAGTTACGGTTACCGGAAAGTACCGCTGTGGCGTATAGATCACGGTCTATAATTTCTTTCTGGATGACTGGATCTAACGCCCCGGACATGCCGTTACAGGTCGTACAAGCGTATGCCACAACACCAAAGCCGAGGGTTTCCAGCTCATCCATCAACTTGGCTTCTTCCAGGTACATCTTGACGGTTTTCGACCCGGGTGCCAGCGACGACTTAACCCACGGCTTACGGGTTAACCCTAAGCGGTTGGCATTGCGAGCAATTAAGCCTGCCGCCACCATATTGCGCGGGTTGGAAGTATTCGTGCAACTGGTAATCGCGGCGATAATTACCGCACCATCCGGCATTCTGCCAGCTTGCTCATCGGCTCTTGCTTTATCCAGGTCGATCGCGATCCCACGTTGGGCCAGCTCAGAAGTGGGCAAATGAGCATGAGGGTTGGAAGGCCCTGCCAAGGTGCGATTAACGCTTGAAAGATCAAAGCGCAGTACCCGCTCATACTCAGCAGTTTTTAGGCTATCGGCCCATAGCCCTGTGTGCTTGGCATAGGCTTCAACCAGAGCGACCTGCTCATCCTCACGACCCGTGAGCTTGAGGTAATCAATGGTTTGGTTGTCGATGTAGAACATCGCCGCCGTGGCGCCGTACTCTGGCGTCATGTTGGAAATGGTCGCCCGGTCGCCTACGGTTAACGCGTCGGCACCTTCTCCGTAAAACTCCAGGTAGGCACCGACGACGCGCTCTTTACGCAGAAACTCGGTAATCGCCAACACCATATCGGTGCTGGTAATGCCTGGCTGCAGTTTGCCGGAGAGCTCTACACCAACGATATCCGGCAGGCGCATCATCGAGGCACGGCCCAGCATCACGCTTTCGGCTTCAAGACCACCCACACCAACGGAAATAACCCCCAGCGCATCGACCATCGGCGTGTGGCTATCGGTACCCACACAGGTGTCTGGGTATGCAACACGCACGCCTTGCTCATCAGGACGGCACTGCACCACCGGCGACATTTTTTCCAGATTGATCTGGTGCATAATGCCGTTGCCCGGAGGAATCACATCGACGTTCTCAAAAGCCCCTTTGGTCCAGTTAATGAAATGGAAGCGGTCATCGTTACGGCGATCTTCCACCTGGCGATTTTTTTCGAACGCGTCTTTCTCAAACCCTGCGTGCTCAACGGCCAAGGAGTGGTCAACAATCAGCTGCGTAGGTACCACAGGATTCACTTTAGCCGGGTCACCGCCCTTCTCAGCGATGGCATCCCTTAGACCAGCAAGGTCGACTAACGCGGTCTGCCCCAGGATGTCATGACACACAACGCGTGCTGGGTACCAAGGAAAATCCAAATCTTGCTTGCGCTCGATGAGCTGCTTCAATGCGTCGGTTAACAGCGCTGGGTCGCAGCGGCGCACCAACTGCTCAGCCAACACCCTGGAAGTGTAGGGCAGCGTCGCATAGGCGCCGGGCTTGATATCCTCAACAGCTTGATGCGCGTCGAAGTAATCTACCGGCTCCCCCTCTGCCGTCACGCCAGGCAGTGGCTTACGATAATTCGTATTCATAATGCCTCTCACTTAATCACGGCCCGTTAAGGGTTAGTCACGCGCTTCGATGGGCACCCACTCGCTCTTCTCAGGACCAGTGTAGTCGGCGCTGGGGCGAATAATGCGGTTATTGGCGCGCTGTTCAAACACATGCGCTGCCCACCCCGTTAAACGGGACATGACGAAGATTGGCGTGAACAGTTTGGTAGGAATATCCATGAAGTGGTAAGCACTGGCATGGAAGAAGTCCGCGTTGCAGAAAAGCTTTTTCTCGCGCCACATGACTTCTTCACAGCGCACAGAAACGGGGTAAAGCACACTATCGCCAACGTCTTCAGAAAGCTTCTTCGACCACTCTTTGATAATCTCATTACGCGGGTCAGACTCGCGATAAATGGCATGGCCAAAGCCCATGATTTTCTCTTTACGCTCCAGCATACCGAGCATTTCACGCTCAGCTTCTTCCGGCGACGCCCAGTTCTCGATCATCGCCATGGCCGCTTCGTTAGCACCGCCATGCAGCGGGCCACGCAACGAACCGATCGCACCGGTAACACAGGAGTGCATATCGGAAAGCGTCGAAGCACAAACCCGCGCCGTGAACGTTGACGCATTGAACTCATGCTCGGCGTATAGAATCAGCGATACGTTCATAACCCGCGCATGCAGCTCAGAAGCAGGCTCGCCGCGCAGCAGGTGCAAGAAGTGACCGCCTACCGAAGCATCGTCAGTTTCAGTATCAATACGGACACCGTCATGGCTAAAGCGGTACCAGTAGCAAATAATTGAGGGCAGTACTGCTAGCAGTCGATCAGAGACATCCTGCTGCTGGTCAAAGCTCTCTTCTGTCTCCAGGTTACCCAGCATGGAGGTACCGGTGCGCATAACATCCATCGGGTGCGCATCTTTGGGAATTTGCTCCAGCACGGTTTTCAAAGCATCAGGTAAACCACGCAGCCCCTTCAGCTTGGTAATATAGCTATCAAGCTCGGCTTGATTGGGCAGCTTGCCTTTCAGCAATAAATACGCGACTTCTTCAAACTTCGCCTTCTCAGCCAGTTCTTTGATATCAAAACCACGGTAGGTTAATCCGGAACCCGTTTTACCCACCGTACACAGCGCTGTAGCACCGGCGCTTTGACCACGGAGTCCTGCGCTGTTTTGCGGTTTATCAGCCATGTCGTGTCTCCTGTTAGCTCTTTTTATATGTTTTAGTATTGATAATGTTAACGGCTATTAAGCGTCTTTCTGCTCAGCAAATAGCGCGTCGAGCTTTTGCTCGAAATCGTGATAATTCAAAAAGTCGTACAGCTCATCGCGAGTCTGCATGGTATCGACCACCTCTTTTTGATGACCGTTATCTAAAATGCTCTGATACACCTTCAATGCGGCAGCATTCATAGCGCGGAAGGCCGATAGCGGATAGAGCACCATGCGACAGCCCACCTCGCCTAACTCCTGCTGAGAGAACAGCGGCGTTGCGCCAAACTCAGTGATGTTGGCCAGTATTGGCGCATTCACGCGCGAACAGAACGCACGATAATCATCCAGGGTGTGCACGGCTTCGGCGAAAATTGCATCCGCACCGGCTTCCACGCAGGCATTAGCACGTTCGATGGCGGCGTCTAAACCCTCTTTCTGGAACGCATCGGTACGCGCAATCAGATAAAAATCGGGATCAAGCTTGGCATCTGCCGCGGCCTTGATGCGGTCAACCATTTCCTGCTGGGACACAATGGCTTTATTCGGGCGGTGGCCGCAGCGCTTTTGAGCCACTTGGTCTTCCAGGTGAACGGCAGCAACGCCTGCGCGCTGCATCTCTTTAACGGTACGCGAAATATTAAAAGCACCGCCCCAGCCCGTATCGATATCTACCAGTAGCGGAAGGTCGGTAGCGCCGCAGATACGATGTGCATCCTCCACCACGTCGTTCATGCTGGTCATACCCAAGTCCGGCAAGCCAAAAGACGCGTTAGCCACGCCGCCGCCCGATAGATAAATCGCTTGGTGGCCTACTCGCTCGGCCATCATCGCGGTATACGCGTTAATCGTGCCTAGAATTGGTAGAGGGCGGTTCGCGTCTAGCGCAGCACGAAAGCGAGCACCTGGCGTGAGAGAAGATGAACTGGACATTGGCATTGCTCCTTTAAAAGGCTTGGCGGATAGGCGTAACGAGCTAATCCGCTGATGACGTTGATTGTTGTTCAAGAACAGCAGCGTAACGGTCGGCGACGTTGGCTCGGGAAGCGCTAACGTGGCGACGCATCAGCAGCTCCGCTAGCTCGGCATCTCCGGCTTCAATGGCATCTACAATACGATGGTGCTCGACAAAGGCGAGCTGGGGCCGCTTACCGCTGGCGCTGAACTGGGTACGGTAAAGACGCACTAAGTAGTAGAGATCATCGCAAAGCAGGTTCATCAGCATTTTGTTATGGCTGCCTTGAACAATGCGATAGTGGAAGTCGAGATCGCCTTCGCGCTGATAGTAAGCTTCGCCCCGCTTGAGATCTGCCTGGCCTTCGTGAAGTGCCAACACCTCGCGCAGCCCTTTAATCTCCTCGGCAGACATATGCTCAGCGGCCAAGCGTGCTGCCATGCTCTCAAGCGCTTCGCGCACATCAAACAACTCAAGCAGCTCTTTCATAGAAAGCTTGACAACGCGAGCACCAACGTGAGGAACACGCTCAATTAAACGATGCGCTTCTAAACGCCGCATGGCTTCACGCAACGGCCCGCGAGAGATGCCGTACGTTTTAGAAAGCCCCGGCTCGGTAATTTTGCTGCCCGGCGCCAGCTCTCCACGTACAATAGCGTCTTGAAGCTGATGAAAGACCCGCTCAGCCAGCGTTCGGACTTCTGGCGAAGTCTGATCACTGGGCGAATCAGCTTTAGAACGAGAAAGAGTAGCAAGTGAGGTCATGGCTAATTGTCGACAATTATGGAGTAAGAGAACTTTAGCCCGCCATATTTGCGCCGTCAACTAGTCAAAATGGTCGATTTTATTCACCTTTCGTGTAATCCAGCTATTTATTCTTGGGTTAATGTCAACAATCACCCCCTCTCCGTTAACCGTGTTTAACCTATCGTGAGAAAGGCGTCAGTGGTTAACACTGGTGTCATCAACTAACGACCTCTAGAATGCGTTGCCTTCCATTGGCCTGGCGTTTGCTCCATGACATCGGCGTTGACCATTAAAGCCCTGCCCTACTCTCCTACTCCACTGGAGATCTTTGCTCACCTGCGAAAGCGCCATGGTGCGGTATTACTTGATAGCGGCCGCCCATCAGCAAACGGGCGCTACGACATTATCAGCAGTGATCCGTTAGCCACGCTAGAAGTCATGCCTGATGGACAAACTAACTTCACTTCAAGTCAGCTTGAGCTTCCTTCAGCACTGGCTGGAGATATGCACGCCCAGCAGCAATGGATGCTTGATCAGTTGCCCAATAAAGACCTGCCTAGCGAGCTACCTTTTTTAGGCGGCCTGATCGGTTATTGGAGTTATGATCTAGGACGTAATAACCTTGCGATTCCCAGTCGCCACCCCAGTGTTACTAATCTGCCATTGGCACGTTTGGGGCTTTATGATTGGTGCATTACCTTTGATCACGAACAGCAAGCAGCGTGGCTCATTGCAACAGCAACTCGTCAACAGCAAGTCATGCAATGGCTAGCTCAGCCACCGGTCAGTGTTACTAAAGACTTCCAATTAATCAGCCCCTTTCAGGGCCAGCTAAGCCAAGCGGATTACACCGAGCGTTTTAATACTGTTCAGCACTACATTCGCGCCGGCGACTGCTATCAAATCAACCTTGCTCAGCGCTTTACAGCAAGCTATGAAGGCGATGAATGGCAGGCTTACCTACGCCTTCGCAAGGCAACGCCCACGCCCTTCTCTGGCTTCATGGCATGGCAAAACCAAGCAGTGCTTTCGCTTTCGCCAGAGCGCTTTATTCAGTGTAAAGACGGGCGAGTGGAAACGCGCCCAATCAAAGGCACGCGAGCAAGAGGTAAGACGCCCGAGGAAGATATCGCCCTAGCCAAGCAGCTAGTCAGCAGTACGAAAGACCGCGCAGAAAATGTCATGATTGTTGACTTGCTGCGCAACGACTTGGGGCGAGTATGCGCACCGGGGTCTATTCGGGTACCGCAGCTATGTCAGCTAGAGAGCTACCCCAACGTGCATCACCTAGTAAGCGTGATTCAAGGTCAACTGACCAAACATCGCTCACCGCTGTCTTTGCTGACTGCAGCGTTTCCTGGCGGCTCTATTACTGGCGCGCCCAAAATACGCGCCATGCAAATTATTGACGAACTGGAGCCTTGCCAGCGCAGCGTCTATTGCGGAAGCCTGGGGTATATCGATAAACGGGGCAGCATGGACACATCAATTGCGATACGCACCATGGTGGCAGATGCAGGCAAGCTACATGTTTGGGGCGGCGGAGGATTAGTCGCCGACTCTAAAGCAGACGAGGAGTACACAGAAACACTGGACAAAATCCGCCACTTAATTGGCGCTTTGGAATAAATAATAAAATTTTTAAATCAAAAAGGAATATAAAAGCCAAACCAAACGGTATTGGGGCTACGCCCCCTCTCTTTGATAGCCTAGTGTCATACTCGACCCTATGACAGGAGGCAGCATGTCTTCAGCGCTTGACAGCATTAATCGTGACTTTGCCAATAATCCCCAAGATCTTATCAAGTGGGCGCTTAGCCAAGGCGAACGGCCTATTTGCACGACCAATTTCCGGCCGTTTGAGGCGGTGATTCTGCATATGGTCACTCAGGAACGTCCAGACATCCCCATCGTATGGATGGATAGTGGCTATAACACTGAGGCTACTTACCAATTCGCCGATGCTTTAATCCAGCGACTAAACCTAAACATGGTCAGCTTTATTCCGCAGCGAACCCGTGCTCATCGTGAAGCGCTAGAGGGGGCAATGCCCAGCATTGATGACCCACGTCACGCAGCCTTCACTCAAGAAGTAAAAATTGAGCCGTTTGAGCGTGCCCTACGGGAAATGCAGCCGGATGTCTGGTTCACCGCCCTGCGGGCAGAGGACACCCCTGAGCGGGCTAAAATGCAGCCTGCCAGCCGTAACAGCGATGGCTTATTAAAAATTGCCCCGCTGCTGCAGTGGACAGCAAAAGATATGTACTACTATCTTCAGGCACACGACCTGCCCAACAACTTTGACTACTTCGACCCCACCAAGGTAGAAGACAAACGTGAGTGCGGCCTGCATTTACAGCACTGAAAATGAAATGCAGGCGGTAAATGGTGAATAGCGCGCAAGCTCAACTATGCTAATGCGCTATTCATCACCCACTATCTCACCCACTATCTCACCCACTATCTCACCCACTATCTCACCCACTATCTCATCCACTACCTCACCCGCCATCTCACCCACTATCCGGCGCTGCTAATGCTCAGGAAGCTCTACTCCCTCAAATAACTCATGCTCAAAACGTGGGCCAGCCAACAAGGCTTCGTCTACCAAGTCCCGGGTGAGATGAGGGGCAAAGCGTACTAGGAAATCGTACATATAGCCGCGCATAAAGGTGCCACGACGAATCCCAATCTTAGTCGTAGAACTCGCGAAAAGATGACTGGCGTCCAGCGCAACCAAATCTTCATCTAATACGGGATCAAACGCCATTTGGGCGACAATACCAACCCCCATGCCCAGTCGCACATAGGTTTTAATTACATCAGCATCAGCGGCCGTTAACACCACATTAGGTGTCAGCCCCTGTGCTTTAAACGCATCATCTAACTGCGAACGACCGGTAAACCCAAACACATAAGTCACCAGCGGATGTTCACCCAGCGCTTGAAGCGTCAACGGCTTGTCTATTGATGCCAGTGGGTGGTCTTTAGGTACTAAAGCGCAGCGATTCCAGCGGTAGCAAGGTAGCAACACCAAGTCGGTGAATAGTTCTAGCGATTCAGTGGCAATTGCAAAATCGGCCTGGCCTTCGCTAACCATTTGGGCAATTTGCTTCGGTGTACCCTGCTGCATATGTAGCGCAACATCAGGGTACTTAAGAGTAAACTCACTAATGATAGGAGGCAGTGCATAGCGCGCCTGAGTATGAGTAGTAGCAATCGACAAACTTCCCCGGCGCTCATCGCTGTGCTCTTGGGCGACTTGTTTGATATTTTCGGTCAGCTTCAACACCTGGCCTGCCAGCTCAATGATAGACAGCCCTGCAGGCGTTACGCGGGTAAGGTGCTTTCCACTGCGTGCAAAAATCTCAACACCTAGCTCGTCTTCAAGCAAGCGTATTTGCTTGGAAATACCCGGCTGCGAGGTAAACAAACTCTGCGCAGTGGCTGACACATTCAGGTTGTGTCGATTGACTTCCCAGATATAGCGAAGTTGCTGTAGCTTCATATCCTCACCTTATTATCTATGCAGGAAGCACGTTGAAGCGCATCCTCGCGCCGCTGCTAACTTGCACCACCCGCGAAGCACCAAAAGGTGCAATACGCGGGGGCGACACGCCTCATACATACAATTTTGAATAAAAAATTCTCTTATAATTCACTTATAGTATAAAAAATAGCCGTTACGAACACCTCAAAATTTTTCATAATGGTTGTCTAAACGTCATAGGAAATTTGCCAGCACCTTCTTCGCCCGCTAACATCTGCCAACTTGGCGCGGTGAAGTGCGCTAGTAAAACGCGTAATGACCGTTGCTCCATTTGAGGCAACGAAACAGCAAGAGCAACGCAAACGGGAGAAACAGATGGCTAACAATGTTGATGTCACCAACGCCAATTTTGAGCAAGAAGTCCTCAACGCCGAACAGCCAGTCCTACTGAAGTTTTGGGCCCCCTGGTGCGGTCCCTGTAAAGTAATGGCACCTGTGGTTGATGAAGTTGCCGCCGAACGTGGTGATAATCTGAAAGTGGTTAGCGTGAACGTTGACGATGCGCCTGAAATTGCTGCAGAACAAGGTGTGCGTGGCGTTCCGACAGTGATGCTATTTAAGTCGGGCACGAAAGTGGCATCGCTGGTAGGTGCACAGTCTAAATCCCAGCTGACCCAATTTATCGATCAAAACGCCTAACGCGCGCGAACGTTACCGCTGGCACTGCCAGCGGTAACTCTCTGCACTTCCCATCCTAAACGCCCCCTTTATTCTCGACGCTTCCAAGGCGGACGACGTGCATCACCAAGACGCGTTCGACGCTGACCTCCCGGCCCCAGCAAATGAGCAATCCAGCGAGTCTGAGGATGGCTATCCAAGGCGATTTTTAATGTCATCGTCAATACGACCGACAACAACATCCCCGTAGCGCCAAAGATCCACCCCCACACAACCAACGAAAGAAACGCCACAAAGGTAGATAGCCCCAGCGCCTGTCCCATCACTCGCGGCTCAATCAAATTACCCAATACGAAATTAATCACCAAATAGGCGGATGCGAGTAACAGCGCCTGTAATACCCCGCCATCTTGAGATACTAACAATAGCAGTACGGGAGGAATCGCCGCCAAAGCCGAGCCGATATTAGGGATAAAGTTAAGGGCAAAAGCCAATACCCCCCACAGCAACGGAAACTCCACCCCCACGATCAAGCAAGAGAGCCATACGAGCACCCCGGTGGCCAAGCTAATAACGGTCTTTACTGCTAGATAGCGTTTCAGCGTTAAACTAAACTCGCTAAACCGCTTTAGGCTTGGCGCTGGATTCTCAAGAGCGCGGGACACTTTATCTCGGAAATTAAGCGTCTCAAACAGCATAAAAATAACTAACAGCCCGATAATACTGCCTTGCATAAAGAGATTGCCGAGCTCGCCTAGCAACGTTGCCACCCATGACCCATCGTCCTCCATAGCAAGCATATTGCTAAGCTGATCAGGATTAATGGCTAGCCCACGGCTGGAGAGCGCGTTCAGCAAAGACCAATAGTGCTCATACAAGCGCGACTCGATATCTGGCAGCACCTGAACAAAGGTGCTAAAGCTGTTGACCACCAGCAAACCAATTAAGGAAATAAAGCCCAGTAGCACCATCAGCGTTAAAAAAGCAGAAGCTCCCCTACTGAGGCCACAACGTTGCAGCCACTGCACAGGCGACGTACATACAACAGCAATAAATACTGACAGCAGCAGAGGAACCAAAAGATCCGCCCCGGCCTTCATACCCGCCACAATAACGACTAGTGCAGCAAGCGCCAGAGTCGCATTTAAGGGGATGCTACGATAATCCTCATCCGATAATTTCGACATTGCCCTTTCCTTAGCGTGTTATCCAGATAGCATGGCCGCTCGTACAAGATTGCACAAACCATGACAACATTAAGCAATTGCTTTGCATCGACTCTTAGCCAGTGAACTTTATTGCGCTTTGCCCTTCCAAGCAGCGTCACAGTATAAGTTAGTTAACATTAAACATTGGTTCGATCAGTAAGGAAGTGACTTATGAATCCAATAACACCACAGCTAAAACGCTTGCGCTACGGCGTGCTTGGCAGCGCACTACTCGCCCTTCTGGCAACGTCTACGGCCCATGCTGCTCCCACTACCCCGCCTAGCTTACAGGTCCAAGCCCAATCATGGGTGGAAGTAGAGCCCGATAAAGCCACTCTGTCCGCACGGCTGTGGGAAAATACGCCCGCGGTTTCCACGTTGGAAGATCCCGACAGCGGCGAACTGAGCGACGCACGCGAACGACTGGAAAATCGTGCCAGTGAGCTAATTAAGGCCATGGAAGACATTGGCATTGAGCAGCGCGCCATCAATGCAGGGTCACTCAATGTTTATCCTGAGCACGTCGCTGGCCCGCGCAACGATGATGGTGAGCGTGAAACGTTAATGCGCACCCGCTTAGAGCGCCCCTTCAGTATTGAGCTTACCGATATAGATCAGTTGGGCGAGGTGCTTGACGCCATGATTAGTGCTGGTGTGAACACGCTAGACGGCGTTCAGTTTGATCTTCAAGACCGCAACGCTTCGACCGATGAAGCGCTTACCAAGGCACTAGAGAAAGCCCGCCATAAAGCGGACCTAATGGCCAGTACCCTAGGCGTAAGCCTTGGTCAAGTACAGCGCATTGAAGAAGCCCAAGCTCCCGTCTTCCAGCCCCGCATGATGGCCATGCGCGCTGAGAGCGATTCCATGGGCAGTGGTTCCGCTAGCGACTATCGCCCCGGCACCATTCGTATCGATGCCGAGGTCAACGTCGTGTGGGCAATTAGAGGGCAAGACGCTCAAGACCGCCCAAGTAATGCTGGAGAGGCTCAGGAATAGCAATAGAGCCATCCGCCTGCTGGTGGTTTTCAAGCACCGCCAGCAGGCAACGCCCCACTGCCAAACCTGAACCATTCAGCGTGTGCAACAACTGCGGCTTTTTAGCGTCCGGGTGGCGGAAGCGGGCTTGCATGCGCCGCGCCTGGAAATCCTCACAGTTAGAGACTGAAGAAATCTCCCGATACGTTTCTTGGCTAGGCAACCAAACTTCCAAGTCATAGGTCTTCGCCGCACCAAAGCCCATATCACCGGTACACAACGTAACTACGCGGTAAGGCAACTCCAACGCCTGCAGAATTGCTTCAGCATGGCCACGCATCTCTTCCAGTGCTTCATAACTCTTTTCTGGCTCAACAATCTGCACCATTTCAACTTTATCGAACTGATGCTGACGAATCATACCGCGGGTATCGCGCCCATGAGATCCTGCTTCGCTGCGGAAACAAGGCGTATGGGCCGTCAATTTCATTGGCAATGCCGCCTGATCGACAATCTCATCGCGCACAAAGTTCGTTAGTGGCACTTCCGACGTCGGAATTAAATGGTATTCCCGTTCGTCGTTAAGTTTAAACAGATCTTCGCCAAATTTTGGCAGTTGGCCGGTGCCCATCAGCGAATCGCGATTCACCATGTATGGCACATAGCACTCTTCATAACCATGTTGCTGAGTTTGCGTATCCAACATAAATTGCGCTAGCGCCCGATGCAGACGCGCAATCGGCCCACGCATTACCGCAAAGCGAGCGCCGGTCAGCTTAGCTGCCAGTTCAAAGTCGAGATAGCCCGATTTCTTACCCAGATCCACGTGATCCAGCACCTCAAAATCAAACTCACGCGGCGTACCCCAGCGGTGAAGTTCAACATTGTCGTCTTCGCTTTTGCCTTCAGGCACGCTTTCATGCGGCAGGTTGGGAATACCACTGATAGCGTCATCCCACTCTTCCTGCACCTCGGCCAGCTCTTTCTTGGCTTTGTCCAAGCGCTCGCCTAAATCGCTCACTTCATCCAGCAACGGCTGAATATCTTCACCGCTAGCCTTCGCCTTACCAATCGCTTTTGAACGCATGTTGCGCTCGTTTTGCAGCTGCTCGGTCTGGGTTTGCAACTCACGACGGCGCGACTCCAGCGCTTGCAGTGCCGCTTTATCAAGTTCGAAGCCCCGCCGGGCCAGTTGTTGCGCAGCCGCATCAAGATCACCGCGCAGCAGTTTCGGATCGAGCATGAGTTATCCCTTGGCCTGAAATCAGTGAAACACGGCGTACACCGCCCGTGATGAAAGAAGCCTATTGTAGGCAAAAGCGCGGCGGGGAGCTATGGGGGAGCGCCAGCGAGTTATTACCTACTACAGCAAGTTATAAATAGGAGGTTGGAAAACGAGAGTTAGAGGTTCACACCTCCAAGAAATCCTCCTTCCGAACGTTTACTGCACAAAACTCCCGCTCTCCTGCATACGCTATTACCAATCGGCATAAAAACCTTGGCTCACTAGCCCGAAGTGATAGAGTGCCCGCCGATTTGCAGCACGAATCACTAATAATGGATGTTAAACAGGAGAAGCCTCGTGCAAGAAACAGCAAAAAAAGGGAAAGTTTTCTTGGTGGAGTAGCATCGCGCTGTGGAAAAAAATTTTAGCGGGGCTGGCACTGGGATATTAGCCGGTGCGTTACTAGGTGAAACCGCCAGTGTCTTTAAGCCGCTCGGCGATATTTTCATTAATGCCATCATGATGCTGATTGTACCGCTAGTATTTTCGACGCTGGTGGTCGGTATTACCTCAATGCGTGACCCGCAAAAAATGGGCCGTATTGGTGCGCGCACCATTACCTTGTATTTAGTGACGACGGCCTTTGCGATCAGCATTGGCCTACTGCTTTCTACCCTGTTGCAGCCAGGAGTAGGCGTCGATTTAAGCTTCGATACAGAAGTAACTGCCAACGAAGCCCCCTCGCTGATTTCTATTCTGGTCAACTTGGTTGCCGCGCAACCCTCTCGATGCTCTGGCGAATGGCAACATTATGCAGATCATTGTATTTGCTATTGGCTTAGGTATTTCGGTGACTGCTCTCCCTCCTTAGACGCCTACGGCGACACAGAGGGAGCTTCCCACTTCTTAGGCAGCAACTTCCGAGGAAGATTGACGCAAGCCTCCATGGGCAGAGACGGACAGCCCTTCCGCCTTTAATGCCATAATGCCTTGCTGCTTGAGATTGACCGCCGCATTCACGTCACGATCATGTGCCACCCCGCATTCGGGACAACGCCATGACCGTACTTTTAGCGACATCTCGGCCATCTTGTAACCGCAGCAATGACAGGTTTTCGAACTGGCAAACCATTGATCGAGTTTGATTACCCGTTTGCCTTGTTCACTGGCCTTGTATTCCAGTTTTAACAGCAACGCATACCAGCCCGCATCGGCAATATGCCGTGCCAGCTTCCGATTCTTCAACATGTTGTTGATCTTCAATGTCTCGACGATCACCGCTTGGTTTTCGTCAATGATCTGCCGAGACAGCTTGTGCTGATAGTCATTGCGAGCGTTCGCCACGCGCTCATGTGCTTTGGCAACATGAAGTCGAGCCTTGGCACATCTGGCGCTTCCCTTGGCCTTGCGGGATAGCGCCTGTTGTTTTCGTTTCAGATTCCGTTGCGCCTTTTGAGTATGGCGTGGGTTTGCGATCTTTTTACCCCTGGAATCAATCAACAAATGGGTTAATCCCATATCAAGGCCAATCACTTTGCTGGCATCCACTTCTCTCAATGGAGCCACTTCCGATTGTTCCACCTCATGCAAGAGCGATGCGTAGTACTTCCCTGTTGGGGTACGGGACAGCGTAATGCTCTTGAGTTTTCCTTCAACCTGGCGATGCACCTTGGCCTTGATGGGCGAACACTTAGGAACACGAATCCAGTCATCGCCTGCCGACACACTCATGCAGTGATAACTGGATTGCTTGCCTCGGCGACTTTTGAAACGGGGGTAGCCCTTCTTTTCCTTGAAGAAGCGCTTGAAGGCCTTGTCGAGATTGATACAGGCCTGTGCCAAGGCGACAGAATCTGACTCCTTGAGCCATGCATAACGGCTGTTTCGCTTGGCAATAGGCAACAATTTCTTGATGTCGTGGTAGGCACTCAACGATTGCGCGTGGCGGTGGTAGCGATGGGAGATGATATGCAGCGCGGTGTTGTAGACGAAGCGCACCGACCCAAACTGGCGATTGAGGAAATCGGCCTGTTTAGCGTTGGGATAGATGCGAACCTTCGTGGCTTTCAGCATGCGCTTCTACTTACTTCACTGTATAAACGCATAGTAGCAGTGCCGCGTAACACCGCAACCCCGGCAGCGCTATCGCGCTGCACCGCTTATATCCCCGCCCGGTAATTGGGCGAGGGTTTACGCGGTTTTTGCTAACCATGATGGATTACGGCATGATTGTCGCCACTGGCACGCTGGCCTCAATTGGTACCGCGGGCGTTCCCGGCGCGGGTCTTATAATGCTGTCGATTGTCATGGCACAAATTGGCCTGCCTCTGGAAGCAATTGCGGTGGTTGCCGGTATCGACCGTATTCTGGATATGGCCCGCACCAGCGTAAACGTCGCCGGTGATTTAATGGTGACGACCCTGGTAGGTAAAAGCGAAGGCGAACTAAACGAAGAGGTTTATAACAACAACCGCGCATAGACTTCTTTATGAATGTTACTTTAGCGCTTGCTGCCTTTGTGCAGCAGGCGCTTTTTTTATGGCCTGGCGCTAACCTGCTAGCATGTTGTTAATCCCCCTAACCATGCGAGCTCTTATGCCCTCTGCGTTTGAACAAACTCTAACGGCCATCGATGCGCTTCACGCCCAAGATCCGCGCCAAACCACCCTTGCCGATGGCACCCCCCTACCCCAAGAGCTTGCCTACGCCCAGCGTATGAGCCATTGGTTAGCACAGTTACAATCTGCCCCTGCCGAGCTGCTACGCTTGGCAGTGCGCGCCCAGCATCTCCAGCGCTGGCTTGTGCCGCGCAGCGACTATCCTGAAGGACGCATAGGCTATTTAACCTGGCGTCGCGATCAAGGTGAGCGCGCGGGCGATACCACTGCCCAACTGATGCGTGACGCTGGTTATAGCGCTGCAGACGCCGAGCGAACCGCAACGCTTATCCGTAAGAAAGGTCTTGGCCGCGATGCCGATGTGCAGGCGCTGGAAGATTGCGCTTGCCTAGTGTTTTTGGAAAATTACTTCGCGGACTTCTCCCGTAAGGTCGAACACGGCCATATGGTACGTATTGTGCAAAAAACCTGGGGCAAGATGTCCCCCCAAGCACATGCACTTGCGCTGGCACTACCCATGAACGCGACCAGCGCAGCGCTGGTGAAAGAGGCGCTTGGCAGCGCCTAAGACGCGCCATCAAGATGCAGAGCCGCGGTAGCTGCGGTAAAGTAGCGTATCCCCTATCCGCTCCCAGCAGTGACGGCTTGATCAACTATGATTGCATCTTTGGATTCTCGTACGGCCCCGCTTAAACGCCTAAGCACTCATTACATGCGTTTCCTCGACGCCTTGCGCGCTAGAGGCTTCGAAGGCGAGATAGCCCCTGACTATGCCAACCGCACGGTGCTGGCAACGGATAACTCGATTTATCAGCGCCTG
>Ga0208015_1000171_pt1 | contig 43741 bp, 32 predicted proteins | sample 26BtaG_FD_184101 | JGI IMG/M metagenome (GOLD analysis project Ga0208015, IMG submission 184101) | Marine viral communities from Cariaco Basin, Caribbean Sea - 26B_WHOI_OMZ_CsCl (SPAdes) (version 2) | ecosystem: Environmental > Aquatic > Marine > Oceanic | place: Caribbean Sea: Cariaco Basin... | reverse complement strand
TTAATGCAAGCCGCACAGGGCGGTTTGATCCCGGTGTCTGGTCACCGAGACCGAGGGGCCTTCCCTCATCTTGAGTACAGCAAGAAAGACTTAAGTCTTTCGTCATGACACACGAGCGCAGCGTAGTACCGGTCAGCTTCACCCACTTGTTAGCGCATTCTTCCCTGAGCCCGACGCGCCGCAATAGATATCTGTCGAATCGTAGCTGTAAACGACTCGATTTCCTCACAATCAAGCTCATCAAGATCTTCCTCCAACGCGTCTTCAGATGCCTCAATGTACTTCAGGACAACAGCGTCTGGGTCTAGTTTGATTGATTGGGATTGTGCTCTCAGAGATGCCGGCACCGCATCAAAATTGATGCTTTTCAGATCACATTGCATGTGTGCTACGCGCAACAAGCCGTAGATCCTGGCGTACCCTTCAATCATATTTTTCACATGCTCTTCTGTTTTCCGATTGCTTTCGTCCAAATTGGTCAAATGCTGCAATGATTCCTCTCTGCAGGACGCTTCCGTTGACGTGGCTCCAGAGCAACGCTCCCTGTCCAGCTCTTCGATAAACGCCTCGTTTTCCGAAGCCAACTTACTCATGGACTGATTGATTAGCTGCAGCTCAGAGAATAAACGCTCGTCTAGGCTTTCTGCCGCAAAGAGCACTACCGGGGAAACTAAGAGAAGAACGCTGATGAGGTAGGTGGGTAGGAATTGCATATGTCCTTTGCTCGCTAACGCGGAGATAAGCGGCGGCCCGTCAGGGGCGTCCGGCGGACGGCCCTCAGGCCGGGAGCGAACTTAATTGACTGGTTAAAGGCAGGTACTGACACTGCCTGCTCCCTGGCAACGACCACGACGGCCTACTCCGTTTCCTTGCACCGGCTAACGCCGATACCGTTTGTTTGAATTCACCGCCAAGCCAGCGGTGGATGAACCTGTACTCAAGGGTACCAGATCCTGACTGAAATTTCGGCGGACAGCCCCAAACGACGAACGCCGGAATTTCTACTAAGACCGCTGACGACTAAAGCAACCAAATCAGACGCGGACTCTGACGGCCTTGGTGCTCACCAGATTAAGCGGGTTTAGCAACAAAGCACGGCACCAAGGCCAATCCTCCAGAGCCACCCAAAAGACCGAAACCTTTGCCATTAACGCCTGCAGCATGCGCGCCCATGGAATGGAGCCGAAGGCGCAATGTAATGGGCGTCGCCGTGCCTGCACTGGTTATGTTCTTCTTCGTGTTAGCAGCGCCTACCCAGCCACCCCGAAGAATCAATGTGGATAAAATAACCGAAGTCCTCGGAGGACATGACGGATCGCGCATCAGTCAGCCCGACACCACAATACGGACAACACTTAATTTCGACTGCTGTAGTCCAGATCGTATCACCCACTTCCTCGAGATATTGATTTTCCTGTAAGTCATCCTCTGTTGCTACCCGCTCAATAACCAAACACCAGCCAAGGTCTTCAGAGCCAAAACGGGCTGGCCCCCAACAGATTGAAACGCCATCACTCGGCATCTCCTCACAACGGTGTATGAGATTTGACAGGCTATCCATTTATTTCATCCACAAATATCTGGCCCTCTACGGCATCTGCAATGGCGCGATCCAATCGTGCAAGCAAATCTTCGAATGGCTCTTCAGGCCGGCGGACTAACATTGCAAGGCATTGATCTTCATCAGATGCAGTCGCCGCACAGCTAACCGGGCCAACCCTACCAATAGTGATTTCGCCTAAGCCATCAATCAGCAGTTCAATATTCTCGAGTTTCATATGACGAAACCTGACTCTTTGTGAACATAACGCGGAGATAAGCGGCGGCCCGTCAGGGGCGTCCGGCGGACGGCCCTCAGGCCGGGAGCGAACTTAATTGACTGGTTAAAGGCAGGTACTGACACTGCCTGCTCCCTGGCAACGACCACGACGGCCTACTCCGTTTCCTTGCACCGGCTAACGCCGATACCGTTTGTTTGAATTCACCGCCAAGCCAGCGGTGGATGAACCTGTACTCAAGGGTACCAGATCCTGACTGAAATTTCGGCGGACAGCCCCAAACGACGAACGCCGGAATTTCTACTAAGACCGCTGACGACTAAAGCAACCAAATCAGACGCGGACTCTGACGGCCTTGGTGCTCACCAGATTAAGCGGGTTTAGCAACAAAGCACGGCACCAAGGCCAATCCTCCAGAGCCACCCAAAAGACCGAAACCTTTGCCATTAACGCTGAAGCACAGCGGCGACCTTGGCGTGGCGACGAAGGAGCCACGTAAAGGGCGTCCGGCGGCCATCGGCCGCGTACTGCTGCGACTTGTTATAAATCAGTGACTTTGGTGCTCATGAGAGCACTATTTCCAGAGAAGCCAAACTTTTCGTACAACCCCTGAGCATCGCGGGTCTGCAACACCATTTGAGTTCCTCTTATGGCTGGGTGCGAAACCAAACACTCCATGATCCACTGCCCCAAGCCAGCGCCCCGAAAATCTGGCTCAACCACAATATCCGCGACCCAAGTAAACGTAGCACCATCGGTGATCGCACGCCCAAAACCAATTTGCGTGGCACCACGGTAAAGATTGAAGCAGATGGAGCCTGCAACCATGCGCTCGACGGTTTCTCGGGGGCGGCGGTCACCCCAATAGGTTGCCGCAAGCAAGCGATGGACGATATCCAGTTGTACCTTGGATTTATCGTCAGTGATTAGGTAATCGTCCTTGCGCCACTCCATTGTTGGCTACTCCCTGATTTATAACGCTGAGCTTAGCGGCGACCTTGTAATGGAGGCGAAGCCGCAATGAAAAGGGCGTCCGGCGGCCATCGGCCGCGTACTACAGCGATTTGTTATGTATTACTGTCTTGGTTCAGACCATGACTCGACCTTCCCGCGCATGAAGATAACTTTTGCGCGGTTTGGATAATACCAATGTGCCAGGTTACCTCCGTCCACTCGCTCAGGTGTGCCGAGAATCCTTTCAACATCATCGTAGCCCATTGCTGTTGTCAGCTTTCTCCAGTTTGCGATCGATCTCCACCCATCCCCGTTCGCTATGAATTCCTGAACATCGCTTTGATCATTGATCTGGCTTTCTAAGTTCGATAGCCGATTCTTCAGCTCTTGGACCTGCGTCTCCAGTCGATCAATCCTTGCGCTGTCATCTGCATGCACATTGAGGGCGAACCCGAGCGAAAGAGCTCCTAAAAAGATAATGGTCTTGAACATCGTCTCCCTCCGAGAAACATAACGCAAGCGGCAGGGGCGCGACTTCAGGAGCGTCCCTTGACCGCATTGGTTAGCTTTATTCATTCAGCAGATAACCCCAGATATGCCCCTCAAACATATCACCGCTGTCTTGTGGTGTGAGGTGCACATAAAGATAACGCTCATTCGGATTGAACCCAGTTACAATTCTCTCTACTGAGTAGTAGTAGTCCTCCTCAACATGCCCAACTATGTCAGACCCTTGAGAAGGTTTTTTGTAAATAGGATTTCCTATATAAATTGGAGGCGGCGCAATGTGCCGATCGCTCTTGGGCCATTTTCTGTTCGACTCGACCTCCTGCTTTTTGAGAAGAAAGCTCAAAAGAACATCCAAACAGTAGCTAAAATTCTCTTGATTTAGTTCATTTGCGACGAAGTTAGGTTGATACTCTAGGTGCCAGCTTTCTTTTTCAGTTTCTACCACAGTAGGCGTGAGTCGCCTGAAATTCTCGATGTCTACTGTATTTACTCCCCACTCGATACAGTCTGCTTTCAATTGCTCGTGGTTTACCTGAAGATAATTTGATGGTGATCTAACATTTTCTGATATCCATAAACTATTCTTTGTCCAATAGTGTGCATTTATACCGCTGAGATCTAGCCCCATCAGTCCTAATAAATTCTTCTGATCAGGGTTTATATCTCGAAAACGATAAATGCAATACTGGAACTCATACTCCAAATAAAATGCCTTTCTAAGATTCACCAACGATTCAAGATATTTATTCGAATCAGCGAGCTTTATCGAATCTTTAATAAGTTCCTTAGCCTTCCCATCTTTCAATAGATCGGTCAGAAAAATCTCTTGGAGGCTACAACCTACCACGTGTGAAAGTAGCTCATCGACAAACCGCCTTGCAGCATTAAAATAATTAATAACCGACGTGGGCTCGGTCAGCTGCCCGTAGTGTTTCGCAATTACTCTCTGCTTGTTTAGTGCTTTTATCGTCCCTGACTTCACTACTGGGGCTTTCAGCTTTTTCAGTTCACCCAGAAGCTCATCAAAAGACTTCGATTCTAGGCTTCTCGACTCATCAACGTCCAATTCGTCCAAAGCAGCCAATACAACCAGTTCCACAAAATCTTGAAGAAGAATTATTCCAGCAGTCGATGAGTGCTTATCACCAATATTTACTAGCGACTTGGTTTCACCATAAATAGCTTTCGCAACCATTAAGGTGTTCAAAGTCGAATGCTTCATAAATCTCCCCTAAGTAGAGCTAACGCCGCCAACACGCGCGGTTTTGTAGTGAAGGCGAAACCGCAACGGAAAAACCGTCGCAGTGCTTGGCTTTGTTATGGCTATACATGTGATACGTCGTCTGGATGAATATGGAATTTCGATACATCAGTAGCCTTATAGATATTTTCAACTTTGTGCATTTGATCTAAGTGGCGATCAAAATAGTCTACAACATCAAGGTCGATTCTATATGGCGCACTTAATACTGTTCCATCGGATAGAAGGGCGTCTGGCAACAAAAAATCGGTCAAAGAAAGCTCTCCCCAACTAGAATCTTGTAGTTTTTGGTGGTTGTGTCTTGCTGAACCTGAAATAAACTCTTTTTCCTGCAACTTTGAACACTTCTGAGCAGTGTCCAAGTGAACTGTAAATTCAGTCCATTCGCCCACATCTAGGCTATCCACTACGGAAATATTATTCTCCTCAAAAAAGATCCTCAAAATCTTTTTTGGATCGTTTTTTAGCAATCCGATAAGCTCGTTCTTATCCTTTGACTCGTTAATAAATTGGTGCAACATTAATATTAGTTTGAATACGACTACCTGCCTAGACATCCCTCTTTGTAGATCTTTGCAAATAGCGTTTCCCACATATTTATTTAGAAACGTGTACTTCAAGAATGCTGAAATTATGGATAGATTCAGGCCATTCATATTTAGTATTCGCCAAACCAGAGATTGGTAAAAAACCATGCACTCTTTGAGCGACAAATAGTCGAAGTGTTTTCTGCAAAGAATCAAAAGCAGGCTATACTCTGAAAGCTCCGGTGAATTTAGGTATTCATTCACCTCGACCTCAAGCAACAGCAGGCTGTCAGTATTGTTATTGGCTTCTAAAAACCGAATTTTACAGAGAATTTCGCTAGCGTAAGCATTGGATTCTAAAACTGAAAGCATGCTTAATGGAGTTGAAAGGACTTGTTCAGTACCGCTGGTGAAATAGACAACGATAATAGGGCCATAAACATCACTATATAAAGCAGCATGCTCTGTTTTGCAGTTAGTTAGCTTAACATCATTTCTGTGAATGTTTAGCAACCTTGAATGAAGCTCAATCTCGGCCAAGTTAAGCATGAATACCGGGGAGTATTTATCAAGAGCATCGCGGTCACCTAATGATTTAATGACATTATTCTTTCTAAGGAGAAACTCTAACCCCCAAGTGGTACAAGTCACATCCAAATAATGTGTATATTCATGAACAAACAATGACAATGCGTCAGCCTGCCAATCTTCAGACAGTGATTCCGGCGAAGCACAAAGAATCGCTTCAAGTTGATTTTTTTCTCTTGCATCATACTTTTCGATTTCAATGAGACTGGAGTAGAAGTCGAAACTTCCATCTCGCCTAAGAGTAGTCAGAAATCGTTTCAATTCTCTCTCCAAAGCCATAACAGTGAATTCTACGAACGAGTTCGTATATCCCGCATTCGTATAATTCCAACCAAAACGCGCCCGAAATTTTTAATTTTTCTAAACAAAAACAACAACCTAAGAAAACGAACCACGGCTACCGCCGGAGTTATACGCCCTGATTCGAGCCACCCCTGCTCCTACTCAGGGGCGTATAACTCCGCCCCTGAAAACCCCACATCCTAAACATATCAGAAGGTTACTAACATTTCCCATGCATTTCCCCGGAGTTTTGCGAACGGGTTCGTATAACTCCACTGTTTGTTAGTCCATGCAGCACGGGCCCTTGGCCAAGGCGGTCGAAGGTTCTTGGCATGGGGCAATCATAGGGAGACAATCGCCCTGAATTTACAGAACAAGGACTCCACGATGGCCAGCTTGCCCCAACTTACGGATGCCCTGCTCAGCCTGGAAAACGGGGTGGCCGTTCTGACCCTGAACCGGCACGACCTGCGCAATGCCCTCACCGGCTCCCACCTGATTGATGACATCGTCACCACAGCAGAGTGGGTCAACCACTGCCAGGACGTATCCGTGCTGGTGATCACCGGGGCGGGGTCGGCGTTCAGTGCCGGCGGCAATATCCGCGATATGGCTAATCGCAGCGGCGATTTCGCTGGCAATCCAGCCGAATGTGCAGAACGCTATCGCAAGGGTATCCAGCGTATTCCCCTGGCGATGCAGGCGGTGGAGGTGCCGGTGATTGCCGCGGTGAACGGGCCAGCCAGCCGCCCAAAGCAACGCGGCTGACCAAGCGGCTGATGAAGATGGCCCAGCGCACCGAGCTGAAGGATTTCCTGGATATCTGCGCCTGCTTCCAGGGCATGAGCCACAACGAGCCAGAGCACCTGGACGCAGTGAACCGAATGCTGGAAGCCATGGCGCGGAAATAACCCTACCGGAGCTGCCCGACATATCGGACAGCTCTGCCCCCCCTACCTGCTTACCACTCCAGCTGAGCGCCGGTCTGGTATTCAATCACCCGGGTCTCAAAGAAGTTCTTCTCCTTGCGCATGGTGGCTTGCTCGTCCAGCCAGGGCGAGACGTTTTTCGCCCCCGGGAACGGCTCTTCCAGCCCTACGGTGCGCGCCCTCCGGTTGGCCACAAACCGGAACTGCTCGGTGTGGTATTCCGCCGAGTAACCCATAATCGGGTCGCGCAGAATGTAGTTGGCGTAAGCCATCTCAGCCGCTTCGGATTCGTCCCACATATCGCGCACGGCTTTGGGGTCGAAACTGATGTTTTCCTCCTCCAGGATCTGGTTCACCACTTTCAGGCCGAAGGAGAAGTGCATGGCTTCGTCCCGCAGGATGTACTGCAGCTGTTCACCGGTACCGCGCATCAGGCCCCGGCGCTGAAGGGCGAAGATGGGGCTGAAGCCGTTATAGAACCAGCAGCCTTCAAACACCGCTGCGAAGAACAGGTAAGACATGATGAATTCCTGCAGGTCGTCCGGGTTGCGCAGGTTCATGTCGGAGCGCATGGCAGCGTCCAGCCGGCGGTTGGCCAGCTGGATTTTGCCGTTGATCTCCGGCACCACGCGGTAGCGGTTGTAGATCTCGCTCTGGTCCAGGTTGAGGGTTTCGATGCAGTGCTGGTAGGTCCAGGTGTGCAGGGCTTCTTCGTACACCTGTCGGGCCTGGTAGATCTGCAACTCCGGGGCGCTCATTTTCTCCATCACCGCCAGGCCGATGTTGCGCATGGCGAGGATGTCGGAGGTGGTGAGGTAGGCCAGTACGTTTTCGTATACGTGCTTCTCCGCCGGGGTCAGGCGGTGGTGGTAGTCGTGGACGTCCTGGGCCATGTTGACGTCCAGCGGGGTCCAGTGGTTTTTGTTGGCATTCATGAAGTATTCCCAGGCCCAGGGGTACTTGAAGGGTGCCAACTGGTTGATGTCGGTTTCGCCGTTGATGACGCGTTTGTCGTCTACGTTAACCGGTGCCGGGCCTTCGGGGTTTGCGGCTTGCGGTGCGGGTTTTGATTCGTCGTCCCAGTTCAGCATGGTTCGCTCCTTTTAGATTGATTTGCCACGGACACTCACGGACCCACACGGACAAAGACAAAGATGTTTTTTCGTCCGTGAGTGTCCGTGGCCAAAAAGTCAGTTACTGACACGCCTCGCAGTCAGGATTATCAATGCTGCAAACCTGCGGCTGTGGCGCAGACACCGGGGCGGCTTTTTCGGCGCCGGTGGCGCCCAGGGAGCGCAGGTAGTAGGTGGTTTTCAGGCCGCATTCCCAGGCCAGCTGATACAGGGCATCGAGCTTTTTGCCGCTGGGTTCGGCCATGTACAGGTTCAGGCTCTGGGCCTGGTCCAGCCATTTCTGGCGGCGGGCGGCGGCTTCTACCAGCCAGCGGGCGTCGATTTCGAAGGCGGTGGCGTAGCGGGCTTTGAGTTCGGCCGGTATGCGGTCGATCTGCTGCACGCTGCCGTCGAAGTATTTCAGGTCGTTCACCATCACGTTGTCCCACAGGCCTTGGGCCTTGAGATCCCGCACCAGTGAAGGGTTCACCACGGTGAACTCGCCGGACAGGTTCGATTTCACAAACAGGTTCTGGTACGCCGGTTCGATGGACTGGGACACGCCCACGATGTTGGAAATGGTGGCGGTGGGCGCGATGGCCATGACATTGCAGTTGCGCATGCCGTGTTTGGCGATGAGCTCCCGTATCGGGGTCCAGTCCAGGCGGCTGTCGGTGTTCAGGGACAGGTCACCGTCTTTCCTCGCCTCTTTTAAAAGAGCGATGGAGTCGATGGGCAGGATGCCCTGCTGCCACAGGGAGCCTTCGTAGCTTTCGTAGGCACCGCGTTCGCCGGCCAGGGTGGCGGAGGCGCGAATGGCGAAGTAGCTGAGCTGCTCCATGGCGACATCGGCAAACTCCACCGCTTCCGGGCTGGTGTAAGGCAAGCCTAGTTGATACAGGGCATCCTGAAAGCCCATCAGGCCCAGGCCCACGGGGCGGTGTTTGAGGTTGGAGTTGCGGGCCTGGGGTACGGCGTAGAAGTTGATGTCGATCACGTTGTCGAGCATGCGCACGGCGGTGTTTACGGTGCGTTCCAGGCGCTGCACGTCCAGCTCGCCGTCCTTGATGTGTGCCGCCAGGTTTACCGAGCCCAGGTTGCACACGGCGATTTCGTCGGCGCTGGTGTTCAGGGTGATTTCGGTGCACAGGTTGGAGCTGTGCACCACGCCCTGATGCTGCTGCGGGGAGCGCAGGTTGCAGGGGTCTTTGAAGGTGATCCAGGGGTGGCCCGTTTCAAACAGCACGGTGAGCATTTTGCGCCACAGCTGCTTGGCGGGCAGTTTTTTGAACAGTTTGATCTTGCCCTGCTCCGCCAGCGCTTCGTAATGCTCGTAGCGTTCCCGGAATTCGTTACCGTACAGGTCGTGCAGATCCGGCGTATCGCTTGGGGAGAACAGGGTCCAGTCCCGGTCTTCACGCATGCGTTCGATCAGCAGGTCCGGCACCCAGTTGGCGGTGTTCATGTCGTGGGTGCGGCGGCGCTCGTCGCCGGTGTTCTTGCGCAGTTCCAGGAACTCTTCGATGTCCAGGTGCCAGCTTTCCAGGTAGGCACAGACCGCGCCTTTGCGCTTACCGCCCTGATTCACCGCCACGGCGGTATCGTTCACCACTTTCAAAAACGGCACCACGCCCTGGCTCTGGCCGTTGGTGCCTTTGATGTGGGAACCCAGCGCCCGCACCGGGGTCCAGTCGTTGCCCAGGCCGCCGGCCCATTTGGACAGCAACGCGTTGTCTTTGATGGCGCCGTAAATGCCTTCCAGGTCGTCCTGCACGGTGGTCAGGTAGCAGGAAGACAACTGGGAGTGGCGGGTGCCGCTGTTGAACAATGTCGGCGTGCTGGCCATGTAATCGAAGCTGGACAGCAGGTTGTAGAACTCGATGGCGCGGGCGTTGGGGTCGTCTTCCCGCAGGGCCAGGCCCATGGCCACGCGCATGAAGAATACCTGGGGCAGTTCCAGGCGGGCGCCGTTCCAGTGCAGGAAGTAACGGTCGTACAGGGTTTGCAGGCCGAGGAATCCGAACTGGTGGTCGCGCTCGGGTTTCAGGGCTGCGCCCAGGCGTTCCAGGTCAAAGGCGGCCAGGGCTTCGTCCAGCAATTCGTAGCGGATACCGGTATGGATGAAGGCGCTCAGGGCCTGTGGATAACTCTCTGTCAGGGATTGGTTGCGGGGCAAGTCCAGCGCCTCGGCCGCTTCCAGCCGAAGTTGCTCCAGCAACAGGCGGGCAGTCACGGCGCTGTAGTCCGGCTCCCGTTCTATGCGGCCCCGGGCGGTCATGATCAGGGCAGACAACACTTCGGTTTCGGCAATGCCGTCGTACAGGTTGCGCAGGGCTTCCTCCACCAGGGATTCGCCCTCAATGCCGTCCAGCCCGGTCGCGGCCTGCTCTACCTGCAGTTTCATCAAACCCAGATCCAGCGGCGCCACGCTGCCGTCGGCTTTTTTCACGGTCAGGTGCGGGTGCGCTTCCATGGGTTCTTCAATGGCGCGCTTGCGGGCGTGTTCTTCCCGGTACAGCACGTAGGCCCGGGCCACTTTCTGTTCCTCCGCCCGCATCAGGGCCAGTTCTACCTGGTCCTGGATGTCTTCAATATGCACCTTGCCCCCGGCCTTCAGGCGCCGGCTGATGGCCTGCACCACTTGTTCGGTGACCCGGTGCACAGCGTCGTTGATGCGGGCGGAGCCGGCGGCCTGGTCGCCTTCTACCGCAAGGAAGGCCTTGGTAACGGCGACGGTGATCTTGGAAGGGTTAAAGCCAACGAGGGTGCCGTTGCGTTTGATGACCTGAAGGGATTCTGTAGCGGCAACCGCCGGGGGCTCGGGGGACAGGATGGCAGACATGGAACTTCTCCTTGTGTACGCGTGGTGGCGCAGCCTTTGCGTTCAGGAGAAGGGGGAGGTTTTAGCCACGGAATCTACGGCTGAAGAACTCTTCGCCACGGACACTCACGGACGCTCACGGACGAAAAGCTCTTTATCGTTGTCCGTGAGGGTCCGTGGCCAAAAAAAACCAAAACCCGCCTGCTCACCTTGATAAACGCGAAGGTGCAGTGTCTATCCCTGGCAGGTCTTCGGACTCAGGGGCGTGAACCGTGTGGTTCGGCCTTGCGTGGCGACTTCCCGGTTGGAGCCCCTGGTTACCTCCTGAGTCGCCTCTGGCTTTCAGAGCGCTTCACAGTCAAGGCGCAACTTTGCAGTAAGGCCGGGGCCTTTCAAAAAGTTGCAACGCCGATTGTGAAGCGCTCTGAAAGCCCCGAAGGGCGTGCTCTGAAAGCTGCACCTGCTGTGTTGCGACTCTTGCCAAGGGCTAAGGCCATTGGCGGCGAGCCGCGCCTTGCATCTGCAGCTTTCAGAGCACGCAGAGGCGATTCAGGAGGTAACCAGGGGCTCCTTGCCAGTGTCTTTGTGCCACGCTTGTTCCCCAATACCGCTGCGCGTCAGTTCCGGACTCTCACCGGATTCCCGACTACCTGAGTGATCACGCTTTGATCACAATATATGGTAGTCAACCAAGGACTTGGTCACTATATACAGACTAAGGAGCAGAAACAAGAACGCCCGTGGCGCTTTGTGAAAGCGGAACGGGCGCTCGATGAGGCTGTTATCGGGGCCGATAATCAGAACGCGTGGGTCACCATGTACAGGCCAACGCCGCCCATCACTACGGTGTACGGCAGGGCCATAATCACCATCTTGCCGTAGGACAACCGTACCAGCGGGGCGATGGCGGAGGTGAGCAGGAACAGGAACGCGGCCTGGCCGTTGGGGGTGGCCACGCTGGGCAGGTTGGTGCCGGTGTTGATGGCCACGGCCAGGGTCTGGAAATGGTCAAAGCTGATGGCGCCGGCATCCAGGGCCTGTTTTACTTCGCTGATGTATACGGTGGCCACGAACACGTTGTCGCTGATCATGGACAGCAGGCCATTGGCAATGAAGAACATGCCCGGTTGCTGGCCTTCCGGCAGGCTCAGTACGTATTCGATGATAGGCTTGAACAGGTGCTGCTCGTGGATCACCGCCACGATGGCAAAGAACACCACCAGCAGTGAGGTGAACGGCAGGGATTCCTGGAAGGCTTTGCCAATCTGGTGCTCGTCGATCACACCGGTGAAGGAAGTAACCAGGATGATCACCAGCAGGCCGATCAGCCCCACTTCCGCTACGTGGAACGCCAGGCCCAGCACCAGGATCACGGCAGCAACAGCCTGTACCCACAGGGCAGCCTTGTCGGACTTGGTGCGGCTGGCTCTTTCGTTATCGGCGTATTCCTGCAACACCTGGCGTACCGGCTTGGGCAGGCGACCGCCGTAGCCGAACCAGCGCAGCTTCTCCAGCGCCCAACAGGTAAACAGGCCGGCAATCAGTACCGGAATACTCACCGGTGCCATGTGCAGGAAGAAGCCCACGAAATCCCAGCCAACCACCTTGGCGATCAGCAGGTTCTGGGGTTCGCCAACCATGGTGGCCACACCACCCAGGGCGGTACCAATGGCACCGTGCATCAACAGGCTGCGCAAGAACGCCCGGAAGTTTTCCAGGTCTTCCCGGTGCAGTTCCACCACTTCGGCATCGCTGTTGGCATTGTGGTCTTTCTGCTGATAGCCCTTACCAGACGCCACCTTGTGATACACCGAGTAAAAACCCACCGCCACACTGATGATGACCGCGGTTACCGTAAGGGCATCCAGAAACGCTGACAACACGGCTGCGGCACCACAGAACAGCAGCGAGAGCGCAGACTTGGAGCGTACCCCCACCAGTATCTGGGTGAAGGTCACCAGCAGCAGTTCCTGCATGAAGTAGATACCTGCCACCATGAACATCAGCAGCAGGATAACGGGGAAGTTGATCAGTACTTCGTGATACACCGCATCGGTGTTGGTGAGCCCGATCAGCAACGCCTCCACGGCCAGCAAACCACCCGGCAGCAGGGGATAACACTTCAGGGCCATGGCCAGGGTGAAGATGAATTCGCCGATCAGTAACCAGCCCGCCACCGTGGGCCCGAATACCGCCATCACAATCGGGTTGGCAACCAGGAACAGGATAATGACCTGTTTGTACCAGACTGGAGCCTTACCTAGGAAATTCTGGGTGAAACCGGAAAAGACGCTATCGGGCATTGCTGAAATTCTTCTTGAAGTAGTGGCCGGGGAAGTATGCAACAGGCAACTGTTACCTTCCTTGATATATATGCATAGGTTACCCAGCCGGGGGTTGATCAACGCTCCGTACTTAAACGTACGGCGGGGCCAAAAACTTGCTTCAGGTCATCTGAAAACAAAAAAGCCCCCGGATGCTGGTGAGCATAACGGAGGCTTTTGGCACGGGTGACCGTGCTTATTCCACCGTCACACTCTTGGCCAGGTTACGGGGCTGGTCTACGTCGGTGCCCTTGATAACAGCAACGTGGTAAGACAGCAACTGCAATGGCACGGTGTAGACAATCGGCGCGGTAATCTCGTGTACCGACGGAATCTGCATCACATGGATGCCCTCTTCCGCTTTCACCTGTGCGGCCTTGTCTGCAAATACAAACAGCTCGCCACCCCGGGCCCGGACTTCTTCCAGGTTGGACTTCAGCTTCTCAACCAGGTCGTTGTTCGGCGCCACGGTGACCACCGGCATCTCGCTGTCCACCAGCGCCAGCGGGCCGTGCTTGAGCTCACCGGCCGGATAGGCTTCGGCATGGATGTAGGAGATCTCTTTAAGCTTGAGCGCCCCTTCCATGGCCACCGGGAACTGGGAGCCACGGCCCAGGAACAGGCTGTGGTGCTTGTCCATAAAGGCCTTGGACATTTCTTCGATGTCTGCATCCAGTGCCAGCACATCGCTGACCTGCTTCGGCAGCTGGTGAATAGCAGCCACGATCTCAGCTTCCTTCTCTTCGCTCAGGCCGTTGTGACGGGCCAGGGCCAGGGTGAAGATCAGCAGTGCGGTAAGCTGGGTGGTGAACGCCTTGGTAGAGGCTACGCCGATCTCGGGGCCGGCCTGGGTCATGATCACCAGGTCGGATTCCCGCACCAGGGAGCTGCCCGGTACGTTGCAGATGGCCAGGGCCGCCCGGAAACCGGCTTTCTTGGCCTGGCGCAGGGCGGCCAGGGTATCGGCGGTTTCGCCGGACTGGGAGATGCACAGGAACAGGGTATCCGGCTGGATCACGTGCTTGCGGTAGCGGAATTCGGACGCAACTTCCACGGAGCAAGGGATGCCGGCCAGGTCTTCAATCCAGTAACGGGCTACCATGCCGGCGTGGTAGGAAGTACCACAGGCGATGATCTGCACATGGCGCACGTTTTCCAGCAGGTTGGCGGCGTCGGTGCCCAGGGCCTGTTCCAGCACACGGCTGTCGGTGATGCGGCCTTCCATGGTGGCCTTGATCACTTTCGGCTGCTCGTAGATTTCCTTGAGCATGTAGTGGCGGTATTCGCCCTTGTCGGCGGAATCGGCACCGTGCTCGAAACGGGTAATGGCGCGCTCTACGGCCATGCCTTCGCGATCATGGATCTCGATGCTGCCTTTGCGGATGTCGGCAATATCGCCTTCTTCCAGGAACATGAAACGGTCGGTCACCGGCAGCAGGGCCAGCTGATCGGAAGCGATGAAGTTTTCACCGATTCCCACACCAATTACCAGCGGGCTGCCCTGACGGCACACTACCATGTGATCCGGCTCATCAGCGTGGACAACGGCCAGGGCATAGGCGCCGCGCAGGCGATCCAGGGCAGTTTTCACGGCCTGGTACAGGCCGCCACCGGCCCGGTAGTTTTTAGCGATCAGGTGCGCCACTACCTCGGTGTCGGTCTGGGACGTGAACTCGAAGCCCTCGGCTTTCAGTTCGTCCCGCAGTTCCTGGTAGTTTTCGATGATGCCGTTATGAACGATGGCTAGGCGGTCGCCAGACATATGCGGATGGGCGTTGAGCTTGGACGGCTCGCCATGGGTCGCCCAGCGGGTGTGGGCAATGCCCACATGGCCGGCAACCGGGTTCGCGGCGATGGCGTCTGCCAGGGCAGCTACCTTGCCCACTTCCCGGGCCCGCTGTACCTGGTCGGCGCTGCTGATCACGGCCATACCGGCGGAGTCGTAACCCCGGTATTCAAGGCGGCGCAGGCCCTCCAGCAAAATACCCTGGACGTCCCGTTCAGATACCGCTCCTACAATCCCACACATGCTGTTGTCACCTGTTCGTTAATCGGTCTTTACGCTTTTTTCGGCCGTTCCCAGCCGGAGATGTTTCGCTGCTTGCCGCGGGCCACGGCCAGTTCGCCTTCACTGATGTCCCGGGTGATGGTGGAACCGGCACCGATGGTCGCCTGGTCCGCAACAGACACCGGGGCCACCAGCGAGGTGTTGGAACCCACAAATACGCCATCGCCCAACACCGTCTTGTGCTTGTTCACGCCATCATAGTTACAGGTGATGGTGCCTGCACCCACATTCACATTCCGGCCCAGTGAGGCATCGCCCACGTAGCTCAGGTGGTTGATTTTGCTGCCCTCACCCACCACGGCTTTCTTGGTTTCCACAAAGTTGCCAACCTTGGTGTTGGCAGCCAGCTCGGTGCCCGGGCGCAGGCGGGCAAACGGGCCGATCTGGGCGTTGGCACCCACCACGGCACCTTCGATAACGCTGTTGGCTTTTATCTCAGCGCCATCGGCAATGGTGGCATCCTTGATCACGCAGTTGGGGCCAATCACCACGTTGCTGCCGAGGCTTACCTTGCCTTCGAACACGGCGTTAACGTCAATCCACAGGTCGTTACCAATGGTCAGCTCGCCGCGAACATCAATGCGGGCCGGGTCAGCCAGGGTGGCACCTTCGGTCATCAGGCGCTCGGCCTGCTGGCGCTGATACCAGCGTTCCAGCTCGGCCAGCTGCAGGCGGTTATTCACACCCTGCACTTCAAACGGGTTCAGGGGCTGCGAAACCGTGACCGACAGGCCGTTATCCACAGCCATGGCAATGATATCGGTCAGGTAGTATTCACCCTGGGCATTACTGTTGGATAACGTCGGCAACCAGCTTTTCAGGTGGCTGGCCGATACCGCCAGGATGCCGGTGTTTACTTCGTTGATATCCTGCTGCTCGGCGGTGGCATCTTTCTGCTCTACAATCGCCTGAACCTGCCCCTGGTCGTTACGGACAATCCGGCCATAACCGTGGGGGTTGTCCATATCCACGGTCAGCAGGGCCAGGTTGCGGTCGTCCAGGTCACTGACCATGGATTCCAGGGTATCTTTACGGGTCAGCGGAACATCGCCATAGAGTATCAGTACCCGGGCGTTATCCGGCAGGTCCGGCAGGGCCTGGGCCACGGCATGGCCGGTACCCAGTTGTTCGGTCTGGAGCACCCAGTTCACCGAGTCGTCATGCAGCGACGCCCGTACCTGGTCCCCGCCATGACCGATCACCGTGTGAATTTTCTCCGCGCCCAGTTGCTTTGCGGTGTCGACCACATGGTGCAACATGGGCTTGCCGGCTACCGGGTGCAAGACCTTCGGCAGGGCGGATTTCATCCTTGAACCCTGACCGGCGGCCAGGATCACAACGTGTAGCGGGTTCATGGGGCGTACAGCTCCAAACTCTTTATCCGGTAGAAAATAAAAAACCGCGTCCTGGCGGAAACCCCTCTGTTTCCGGTAGGAAACACAGAGCCCTCCACCTGAGGATGCGGTTCACTGTCAGGCCAGTCCGGGCACTGACGCAACCCTGCTTAACGCAGGTTCTTGCGCAGTTTCTGGATGGTACGCAGCTGAGCGGCGGCTTCTGCCAGCTCGGCGGCGGCCCGGGAGTACTCAAACTCGCCTGTCTTATTCGCCAGTGCCTTCTCGGCTTCCTTCTGGGCTTCCAGTGCTGCGGCTTCGTCTACATCTTTTGCACGAACCGCAGAATCAGCCATCAGGGTAACCAGGTTAGGCTGCACTTCCAGGTAGCCACCTGAAACGTACAGAATCTCCTCGGTGCCACCCTGCTTGATGATCCGCACTGCACCCGGCTTGAGCGCAGACAGCAGCGGAGCATGGCCAAACTGGATACCAAGCTCACCCTCGGTACCGGTGGCGATCAGCATCTCCACCAGACCGGAGTAAATTTTTTCCTCGGCACTTACGACGTCACAATGTACGGTCATAGCCATTTCTTACGCCTCTTGGGTCAGAAAGGGAAGAAGGAGGTTTACTTGCCTTCTTTCTCTTTCATTGCCTTAGCCTTCTCGATTGCCTCTTCGATACCACCGCACATGTAGAAGGCCTGCTCCGGCATGTCGTCGTAGTCACCGTTCAGGATACCTTCGAAGCTGGCGATGGTTTCCTTCAGAGACACGTACTTACCAGGGGAACCGGTAAATACTTCTGCTACGTGGAACGGCTGAGACAGGAAGCGTTCGATCTTACGCGCACGGGAAACGATCAGCTTGTCGTCTTCTGACAGCTCGTCCATACCCAGGATCGCGATGATGTCTTTCAGTTCCTTGTAACGCTGCAGAACGTTCTGAACGCCACGGGCAACGTTGTAGTGCTGCTCACCGATCACCAGCGGGTCCAGCTGACGGGAGGTGGAGTCGAGCGGGTCGATCGCCGGGTAAATACCCTTGGAAGCGATGTCACGGCTCAGTACCACGGTCGCGTCAAGGTGCGAGAAGGTGGTGGCCGGAGACGGGTCAGTCAAGTCATCCGCCGGTACGTATACCGCCTGGATAGAGGTGATAGAGCCGTTCTTGGTGGAGGTGATACGCTCCTGCAGCTCACCCATTTCCTGGGCCAGGGTCGGCTGGTAACCTACCGCTGAAGGCATACGGCCCAGCAGTGCGGATACTTCGGTACCGGCCAGGGTGTAACGGTAGATGTTGTCAACGAACAACAGTACGTCACGGCCTTCGTCCCGGAACTTCTCGGCCATGGTGAGACCAGTCAGGGCCACACGCAGACGGTTTCCAGGGGGCTCGTTCATCTGGCCGTAAACCATGGCAACCTTATCGAGAACGTTAGACTCCTTCATTTCGTAGTAGAAGTCGTTACCCTCACGGGTACGCTCACCAACACCGGCGAATACGGAGAGACCGGAGTGCTCTTTCGCGATGTTGTTGATCAGTTCCATCATGTTTACGGTTTTGCCTACACCGGCACCACCGAACAGGCCAACCTTACCACCCTTGGCGAACGGGCAGATCAGGTCGATAACCTTGATACCGGTTTCCAGCAGGTCGGCAGACGCTGACTGGTCGGCGTAGCCCGGAGCTTTGCGGTGAATACCCCAACGCTCTTCTTCACCGATTTCGCCCTGCTCGTCGATGGGACGACCCAGAACGTCCATAATCCGGCCCAGAGTCTTGGTACCAACCGGTACAGAGATCGGCTTGCCGGTGTTTTCTGCTTTCAGGCCACGCTTCAGGCCCTCGGTGCTGCCCATGGCGATGGTACGAACAATGCCGTCACCCAGCTGCTGCTGGACTTCCAGAGTTGTTTCGCCACCTTCAAGCAGCAGTGCGTCGTAAACGCTTGGCACGGAGTCACGTGGAAATTCCACGTCGATAACCGCGCCAATGATCTGAACGATGTGTCCGCTACTCATGCTCGGTTCCTCGTTATCTAGTAGTCAATAAAACCAGTAGGTTTGTGAGCGCTATCAAACAGATGCGGCGCCGCTCACAATCTCCGAAATCTCTTGTGTGATCGCTGCCTGACGGGCCTTGTTATAGGCCAGCTGAAGCTCGTCAATGATGCTGCCAGCGTTGTCGGTGGCGCTCTTCATAGCGATCATCCGGGCGGCCTGTTCACAGGCCAGATTCTCTACCACACCCTGATACACCTGGGATTCGATATAACGTGGCATCAACCCGTCAAGAATCGGACGTGAGTCCGGCTCGTAGATATAATCCCACTGGCGACCGATGTCTTCATCGGAACCTTCCGGCAGAGGCAACAACTGCTCTGACTTCGGGCTCTGGGTCATGGTGTTGACGAACTCGTTACTGATCAGGAACAGACGGTCGATCTTGCCTGCCTCGAACGAATCCAGCATCACCTTGACACTGCCAATCAGCTTTTCCGCACTCGGGCTGTCGCCCATGTGGGTCAGGGCTGCAACCACGTTTCCGCCATAGCTGCGGAAAAAGGATGCGCCTTTCTGGCCAATGGCACAGATATCAGTCTCAATACCTTTCTCTTTCCATTCACGCATTTCGCGCACGAGCAGCTTGAACGCATTGGTGTTCAGGCCACCACACAGGCCGCGGTCAGAGGAAACTACAATGTAGCCTACCCGCTTGACCTCACGCTCCTGCATGAACGGATGACGGTAATCCTTGTTGGACTTAGCAATGTGTCCGATTACCTGACGCATCTTTTCGGCATACGGGCGAGTTGCCTGCATCCGATCCTGAGCCTTGCGCATCTTACTCGCCGCCACCATTTCCATGGCGGAAGTGATCTTCTGCGTGCTCTTGATGCTTCCGATCTGGTTACGTATTTCTTTTCCGACGGCCATAAGTCACTGCCTTTTCAAGTTAGACACTCAAAGGGACCAGCAAGCCCGCACAATGGCGGGCCCGGTGGATTTACCAGCTCTGAGTGGTCTTGAATTTCTCCAGAGCAGCTTTCAGGCCGGCAGCGATGTCGTCATTGAAGTTACCTTCAGGGCCGATCTTGTCCAGAAGCTCTTTCTGCTCGGAACGCATCCAGTCCAGCAGCTGTGCTTCGAACTTCACAACCTTGTTTACTTCAACATCGTCCAGGAAGCCTTCGTTGGCTGCGAACAGTGAAGTGCCCATTTCCGCAACGGTCATCGGGCTGTACTGGTTCTGCTTCATCAGCTCGGTTACGCGCTGACCATGCTCCAGCTGCTTACGGGTTGCTTCGTCAAGGTCGGAAGCGAACTGGGCGAATGCCGCCAGTTCCCGGTACTGGGCCAGGGCCAGACGGATGTTACCGCCGAGCTTCTTCATGATCTTGGTCTGGGCTGCACCACCTACCCGGGATACGGAGATACCGGCGTTCATGGCCGGACGGATACCGGAGTTGAACAGGTTGGTTTCCAGGAAGATCTGACCATCGGTAATGGAGATTACGTTGGTCGGTACGAATGCAGAAACGTCACCAGCCTGGGTTTCGATGATCGGCAGTGCGGTCAGGGAACCGGTCTTGCCTTTCACTTCACCGTTGGTGAACTGCTCAACGTAGTCAGCGTTTACGCGGGAAGCGCGCTCCAGCAGACGGGAGTGCAGATAGAAAACGTCACCCGGGTATGCTTCACGTCCTGGCGGACGACGCAGCAGCAGGGAGATCTGACGGTAGGCAACGGCCTGCTTGGACAGGTCATCGTATACGATCAGTGCGTCTTCACCGCGGTCGCGGAAGAACTCACCCATGGAGGTACCGGAGTACGGAGCCAGGAACTGCATGGCAGCAGGATCCGCGGCACCGGCAGCAACCACGATGGTGTGGTCCATGGCGCCGTGCTCTTCCAGCTTGCGCACTACGGCGGCAATGGAAGACTGCTTCTGGCCAACGGCAACGTAGATACACTTGATGCCGGTGTGCTTCTGGTTGATGATCGCGTCGATCGCAACCGCAGTCTTACCGATCTGGCGGTCACCGATGATCAGCTCACGCTGGCCACGACCGATGGGAACCATGGTGTCGATGGCTTTCAGACCAGTCTGAACCGGCTCATCAACGGACTGACGAGCGATAACGCCCGGTGCAACCTTCTCGACCGGGGAAGTCAGGCTGTTGCCCAGCTCGCCCTTGCCGTCGATCGGGTTACCCAGACCGTCTACAACACGGCCCAGCAGTTCGTTACCAACCGGTACTTCCAGGATACGACCGGTACAACGTACCTTCTGGCCTTCAGCCAGACCTTCGTAGTCACCCAGAACAACCGCACCAACAGAATCACGCTCCAGGTTCAGCGCCATGCCGTATGTGCCGTTGGCAAATTCAATCATCTCGCCGTACATAACGTCGGCCAGACCGTGGATCAGTACGATACCGTCAGAAACAGACAGGATCGTACCTTCGTTCTTAGCTTCGGAAGAGATATCGAGGTTCTCGATTCTCTTCTTGATGATGTCACTGATCTCGGATGGATTCAGTTGCTGCATGCCTTTGTCCTCAAACCTTGTGCTGAAATCAGGAGCCCAGAGCCTTGGCCATTCTGGCCAGCTTGCCACGAACTGAAGCGTCGATAACCAGGTCGCCTGTACGTACTACCACGCCGCCGATCAGATTCTGATCAACTGCGGTTTCAAGCTCAACCTTGCGCTCCAGCTTTTTGGACAATGCGTCGATCAGTTTCTGCTGTTCGTCTGCAGACAATTCGAATGCGGTATCGATTGTCAGGTGCACAGACTTCTCGAGGTCTGCACGGTACAAACGGAACAAAGCAGAAATCTCCGGCAACAGGGCCAGACGCTTGTTTTCAGCAAGAATCAACAGGAAGTTTCTGAGTGCTTCAGGCAGCGGCTCTTCAAAACAGTCAGCGAAGAGTTCCGCCTTGCGTTGCTCAGACAGGCCGGGGTTGGCCAGGATGTTCTTTACCTCTTGGTCAGCCGCAACCATAGCTGCGAAAGCCAGAGCCTGATCCCATTGATCAACGGCATTCTGGTCCTGCGCGGCTTTAAAAACGGCTTTCGCGTAGGGTCGGGCTAACGTTGTAAGTTCTGCCATGATGACCCTCTTTTAGAGTTCTGCGGCCAGCTTGTCCAGCATCTCGCTGTGAGCTTTGGCGTCTACAGAGGTTTCCAGAATCTTCTCGGCACCGGCAATGGCCAGAGTGGCCACTTCTGCACGCAGTGCGTCGCGAGCCTGAACACGCTCCTGTTGAATTTCCGCCCTTGCCTGCTCAATAAGCTTGTCGCCTTCTTTGCGAGCGTCGTCCTTGGAGGCTTCGACGATCTGGGCGGCACGCTTGTTGGCCTGGTCAATAAGGGCTGCAGCTTCTTCTTTCGCCTTCTGCAGTTCTTTAGCGGCTTTTTCCTGCGCAAGTTCCAGATCGAGGGAAGCCCGATCTGCGGCAGAGAGGCCGTCTGCAATTTTCTTCTGGCGCGCTTCCATGGCAGCCGTAATCGGCGGCCATACATACTTGACGCAGAACCAGACGAAAATAGCGAAGGCAATCGATTGCCCTATCAACGTAAGGTTTATATTCACGGCAATATACCTCTTGCTATTCGTTGCGTCCTGGTGTCCGGAATGCGGTGGCAGTGCCTGGCACTGCCACCCTCAATTCTCGGCTGATTAACCAGCAACAACGAAGATCAGGTACATCGCGATACCAACACCGATCATGGGAACCGCGTCAAGCAGACCAGCCATGATGAATGCCTTGGTTTGCAGCTGGTTAGCCATTTCCGGCTGACGCGCAGTGGACTCGAGCAGTTTGCCGCCCAGCAGACCAAAACCGATACCAGCGCCCAGGGCACCCAGACCGATGATCAACGCAGCTGCGATAAATACCATTTCCATTGAAGACTCCTCAGTTTTTCAGATAGTTAAGGGTTTGTGTATTTAAGGGTTTATCAGTGATCTTCGTGTGCTGCGCTGAGGTAAACCACAGTAAGCACAGTAAAAATAAAGGCCTGAAGCGGGATCACCAGGATGTGGAAGATCGCCCAGGGAACGTTCAGTGTCCACTGGACCCACAGCGGCAACAACGCAATCAGGATAAAGACAACTTCGCCAGCGTACATGTTACCGAACAGACGCAGTGCCAGACTGATCGGCTTGATGATCAGCGCCAGGATTTCCAGCAACAGGTTGAACGGAACCATGATCCAGTGATTGAACGGGTTAAAGGCCAGTTCTTTGGTAAAGCCACCTACGCCTTTCACCTTGAAACTGTAGAACAGGATCAGCAGGAACACACCGATGGAGATACCGAACGTACCATTGGGATCGGTGGTCGGCACAATCTTGAAGTACTCAAGACCCATCGCATGGGCGATAGACGGAATATAGTCGATCGGGATCAGCTTCAGGATGTTCATCAGCAGGATCCAGACAAAAATCGTCAGTGCCAGCGGGGCAATCAACGGGTTCTTGCCGTGGAAAACATCGCGCACGATGCCCTGAACGAATTCAAAGGTCATTTCGACCAGGTTCTGCAGTCCGCTCGGTGCGCCGTCGGTGACCCGGTTGGCCACAAAGCGGAACAGACCCAGGAACAGGATACCCATGGCGATAGACCAGCCGAGGGTATCGACGTGGAGCGCCATGAAGCCCATGTCTGCGGCTTCCTGGCCGGTGCGTGCGAAGGTCCAGGTGGCCTCCTGCACAACACTGCCGTCTGCGCGCTCATAGCCTTCCGGAAGCTTGCCATAGGTAAGGTTGGTGAGGTGGTGTTTTATATACTCTACTGGGGTATCAGCTGCCATACTGCTCTCGTCCAGTCATCGCTGTGGTCGCGGCCGGATGAGCCAGCGCAATGCCGTACCCAACACAACCATCACAGCAAAAGTGAATAACAGAGCCGGTACGTGTACTGGCTCCATTAAAGTGAAAACGGCCGCAAAAAACACTGCGGTAAGGGCGAGTTTGATGCTCTCTGCCCTGAAAATGTTGCTGACTGCCAGGTGCATCTGCCTTGCGCCCTGGTACCGGTACGTCCGGTGAGCAAAGTAAGCGTTTGGTATGACAAAAATAAGACCGCCGATAAACGCGGAATAACCGGCCAAACGACTTTCCAGCAACCACAAAAGGCTCAGAACGGTGAGAGCGGCCATCTCTATGGTCAGCCACTGTTTCAGCGGCACGTACGTGATGGCTTTCATTGAACGGCTCATATCACCAGCTGTCATTCCAAGCGCGCGGAATTATATGTGTTAACCGGTAGCTGTTCAACATAACCCGACGGAAAAAATGGCGAAAATTTAACCAGATTTCAAGATGAAAAGGCCTGCTTTTACACAGGTTGTGTTATCAGGCTTCGGCTGCACCCAGATGTGGTGTTTCTGGCCTGAATGGATACTTTAGGATGATTTTCAGGAATTTCCGGGCGCTCAGCGGATATGGCCCAGAATACCGTCCAGCTCATCCAGCGAACTGTATTCGATCACCACTTTACCCTTGCCCCGCTTGCCGTGGGCAATGGACACCCGGGCACCGAGCCGGTCGGAAAGGTCATCCTGCAGGGCCCGGATGTTCGGGTCCAGCGCCTTGCTGCCGGCATCTTCCGTTGCGGGCTTTTCCTGCTGGATGCGGCGCACCAGGGCTTCGGTCTGGCGCACGGAAAGCGACTTGGCCACCACCTGGCGGGCCACCTGCATCTGCTGTTCAGGGGGTAAGGTCAGCATCGCGCGGCCATGGCCCATTTCCAGGTCACCATGCTCGAGCATGGTGCGCACATCTTCGGTCAGGCCGATCAGCCGCAACAGGTTGGTAATGGTGGTGCGGGATTTACCCACAGCCTCTGCCACCTGGGCCTGGGTCAGGCCAAACTCTTCCTGCAGGCGCTGGAGGGCAAAGGCTTCTTCGATCGGGTTCAGGTTTTCGCGCTGGATGTTCTCGATAAGCGCCATGGCGATGGCGGCTTCATCCGGCACATCACGAATGATGGCGGGAATGCTGTCGAGCTCGGCAATCTGGGTCGCGCGCCAGCGGCGCTCACCGGCAATCAGTTCATAGCGGCCTTCGGAAACCGGGCGCACCACCACCGGTTGCATCACACCCTGCTGGCGAATGGAATCTGCCAGTTCCTGCAGGGCGGCGGGGTCCATATCCCGGCGCGGCTGGTAACGACCACGCTGGATGAGGTCTACGGGAATCTCCCGCAGTTCGCCGTCGTGTTCGGCCACTTGCTGGTTCAGGTTAACCTTCGAACCCTGTAACAGCGCTCCCAAACCCCGTTCGCCCAAGCCTCGTTTCTTCGCCGCCATGGTGTTTGTCATTCTTCCTGTTGAAAAAGTTGGTGCATGGTTGCCCGACGGCAAACTATGTTACACCGCAACGGCGGCGGATGTCTTTTTTGAACCGTGCCGGCGCACCATCTCGCCCGCCAGGGCCAGGTAGGCCACCGCACCCTTCGAGGTCTTGTCGTAGGCAAGTGCCGGCATACCGTAGCTGGGGGCTTCGGCCAGGCGCACGTTGCGGGGAATCACCGCCCGGTACACCTTCTCGCCGAAGTATTCACTGAGCTGGCCGGAAACATCCAGGGTCAGGCTGTTGCGGGGGTCGTACATGGTACGCAGGATGCCTTCGATCTCCAGGTTCGGATTGACCGTTTCCTTGATCTGTTCGACCGTGTTCATGAGTGCCGCCAGGCCTTCCAGCGCGTAGTATTCACACTGCATCGGAATCAGTACGGAGTCCGCCGCCGACAGGGAGTTTACGGTCAGCAGGTTCAGCGACGGCGGGCAGTCGATCAGGATGTAGTCGTAATTTTCCCGGACGCTGTTCAGCGCCAGCCGCAGCCGGTGCTCCCGGCCGATTTCGTTCATCAGTTCCACTTCGGCGGCCGTCAGGTCGCCATTGGCAGGCAGCAGGTCAAAGCCCGAGGCGTCGGTTTTCACGATGACTTCTGCCGGGCTGGCACGCTTGGTCAGCACATCGTAACCCGACAGTTCCAGGGCGTTTTTATCCACACCGCTACCCATGGTGGCGTTGCCCTGGGGGTCCATGTCTACCAAAAGCACCCGGCGCCTGGTAGCAGCCAGTGAGGCAGCAAGGTTCACGCAGGTGGTGGTTTTGCCCACACCGCCTTTCTGATTGGTCACTGCAATCACGCGCGCCATGCCTTGCCTCCTGCTGTTTCGGGTTACCGGGATTGGTCGGCCCGGGTGACGATCAGCAAATGCCGTTCGCCGTCTGCTCCGGGTACCTTCAGGGAATGGCTGGATTCTACCTGCCAGCCTTCCGGAAGGGCAGCCACTTCATCATCCGGATACAGACCTTTCATGGCAAGGAACTGGCCGTCATTCGCCAGCAAGCTGCCACACCAGCTAACCAGGTTCTCCAGCGCGGTAAAGGCGCGGCTGCTGATCTGGCTGAAAGGTTGTTCCGGCTGGCAATCTTCGGCCCGGCCGTGGATGACGTCAACGTTGGCCAGGCCCAGTTCCAGCACACACTGGTTGAGGAACCGGGTTTTCTTGCCATTGCTGTCGAGCAGGGTAAAGCACTTGTCCGGAAATACGATGGCCAGGGGAATGCCGGGTAGGCCGCCGCCGGCGCCTACGTCCAGCAGGTGGTCGGTGGTTACCCAGGGCATGATGCTGAGGCTGTCGAGCAACTGGCGCGACACCATGACCTGTTCATCCCTGACCGCGGTCAGGTTGTAGGCCTTGTTCCACTTGTTCAGCAGGGCCAGGAACGCCAGCAACTGAGCCTGCTGGCTGTCACTGAGGGCAACACCCATTTGCGCCAGGCCATCCTGCAGCTGGCTTTGCCATAGCTGTGGATAACTCATCTCAGGCGCTCTGCTTTTTCAACAGGTCACGCTTTTTCAGGTGTACCAGGATCTGGCTGACTGCCGCCGGGGTCACTCCCTGGATGCGGGAGGCCTGGGCCACGGTTTCCGGGCGCACATCCTTGAGCTTCTGTTTGATCTCGTTGGACAGGCCACCGATCACGTCGTAATCCAGATCCAGCGGCAGCGCGGTGTTCTCGTTCTTGCGCAGGCGCTCGATCTCGTCCGCCTGACGGGAGATGTAGCCTTCGTATTTGATCTCGATTTCCACCTGATCGGCTACATTGGGGTCTTCAGCCCGCTCGGCACTGATCTCGGCGATGTGGTCGTAGACAATTTCCGGCCGGCGCAGCAGCTCAGCCAGGGACTGGTCCCGGGTCATCGGCTGTTTCAGGTAGCCGTTGGCACGCTCGCCCGCTTCGGTGTTCGGGTGGATGCGGGTGCTTTCCAGGCGGCTGCGCTCTTTGGTTATGCCTTCGCACTTGTCGCTGAATTTCTGCCAGCGCTCGTCATCCACCAGGCCCAGCTTGCGGCCGGTTTCGGTCAGGCGCAGGTCGGCGTTGTCTTCCCGCAGGATCAGCCGGTATTCGGCGCGGCTGGTGAACATGCGGTACGGCTCCTGGGTGCCCATGGTGATCAGGTCGTCCACCAGCACGCCCAGATAGGCCTCATCCCGGCGCGGGTACCACTCGTCTTTGTCCTGGGCCCGCAGCGAGGCGTTGATGCCCGCCAGCAAGCCCTGGGCGCCGGCTTCTTCATAACCGGTGGTGCCGTTGATCTGGCCGGCAAAATACAGGCCCTGGATAAACTTGGTTTCCAGGGTGTGGAGCAGGTCCTGCGGGTTCAGGTAGTCATACTCGATGGCGTAGCCCGGGCGCAGGATGTGGGCGTTCTCGAAACCGGGAATGGAACGCACGGCCTTGAGCTGGATATCAAACGGCAGGCTGGTGGAAATGCCGTTCGGGTACAGCTCGTTGGTGGTCAGGCCTTCCGGCTCCACAAAAATCTGGTGCGAATCTTTATCGGCAAAGCGGTTGACCTTGTCCTCGATGGACGGGCAATAGCGCGGGCCCACGCCTTCGATGTTACCGGCGAACATGGGCGAGCGGTCAAAACCACTGCGGATGATGTCGTGGGTTTCTTCGGTGGTGCGGGTCACGTAGCAGCAGATCTGCTCCGGGTGCTCGTCACGGCTGCCGATAAACGACATCACCGGGGTCGGGTCGTCGCCCCACTGCTGCTGCATCGCGGAGAAATCCACGGTACGGGCGTCGATACGCGGCGGTGTACCGGTTTTCAGGCGGCCCACGTTGAACGGCAGTTCCCGCAGGCGCCTGGCCAGGGCATTGGCCGGCGCATCACCGGCGCGACCACCGGCGTGGTTCTGCATGCCGATGTGGATAACGCCGCCAAGGAAGGTGCCGGTGGTCAGCACCACGGTCTTGGCGTTGAAACGGATGCCGGTCTGGGTGACCACGCCCACAACCTGGTCGTTTTCCACAACCAAGTCATCGGCCGCCTGCTGGAACAGGGTCAGGTTGGGCTGGTTTTCCAGCATGTGGCGAATGGCTGCCTTGTACAGAATCCGGTCAGCCTGGGCGCGGGTGGCGCGTACGGCCGGGCCCTTGCGGCTGTTGAGTACCCGGAACTGGATACCGGCCTGGTCTGTAGCCCGGGCCATGGCACCGCCGAGGGCGTCGATTTCCTTCACCAGGTGGCTCTTGCCGATGCCACCAATGGCCGGGTTGCAGGACATCTGCCCCAGGGTCTCAATGTTGTGGGTCAGCAGCAGGGTTTGCGAGCCCATGCGCGCAGCCGCCAACGCAGCTTCAGTGCCGGCATGGCCACCACCAATGACAATGACATCGAAACGGGTCGGAAACTCCACACTACACCTCGGAAATCGGGGAAAAAAACAGGGCGGCGAGTATAACGCCTCGCCCGGGAAATTACAGTCAGAATGTGCAAATTTTAACCAGAACTTCGGGTATCCGAAAGCCGCCAGGTGGGGGAACCGGGTACAACCCGGGTTCGGCGACCGGTTTTAATCTAGGTAAAAACCGAAACTATCGGTTTTTCAGAAGCTTGTAGCCGGCAGTTCAGAAAAGTTTTCAAGAAAGTTATCCACATTTACAAAGGCTTTTCAGACCCAGCTTTACGACTATAACTTACTGTTATTATTGCATTTATAAAAAAAGATCCAACGGTTATCCGTAGCTTTTCCCATTAATTATCCACAGATTGGGCGGCACGGCGCCGGAGCCCCAGCACACTTACCCACACCAGCGCATTCACCAGGGATAAAATCAGGAAAAAGGTCGGGATTCCCAGGTCAAAGACCCCGAGCACCAGGATACCGGCAATGGCACTGGCCACCATGAACAGGGAATTGATCACATTCAGGGCAGCAATAATGCGGGCCCGCTTGTGATCCGGGGTTTCATACTGGATAAACGCATACAGCGGCACAATGAACAGGCCACCGCAGATGCCAATACCCACCAGGTCCAGCAACACCCGGATATACACAGGTTCCGTCATCAGGCTGAGCCAGGTGGACGGTTCCGGGTTGGCCGGTACCGCAAAGAACAGGTCAATGCCCAGCAAGGTCAGGCCCAGGGCGCCCCAGGGTACCGGCGCCAGGGTTATTCGATGCTTGGTCAGCCGTTCGCACAGCATGGAGCCTGCGGAGATACCCACAATGAACATGGCCAGCAGCAAGGTGACGACGGTTTCGTCACCCGCCAGCCAGGTTTTGGCAAAGTTGGGAAACTGGGTAAGGTACGCCGCGCCCAGGAACCAGAACCAGGAAATGGCCAGGATCGCCCCCAACACTTTGGGGCGTTCCCGGGCCACGGCCATCAGCCGCCAGGTTTCCAGCAAGGGCCGGAAACGCACCATCACTTCCGGTGCTTCATCCCGGGTATCCGGTACCTTACGCGCCGCCAGGTAGCCCAGCACCGCCATCACCAGCACGGCCACAGCAGTAATACGTGCCGCCTGCTCCGCACCGGCGATAACACCGGCGGCAATGGTGCCCAGAAGAATGGCCACGAAGGTCCCCATGCTGACCAGGCCGTTGCCTCCCACCAGTTCGTCGTTTGCCAGCACCCGGGGCAGGATGGAGTATTTCACCGGCCCGAAGAACGTGGACTGCGCGCCCATCAGGAACAACAACACCAGCAGCAGTTCGTACCAGCCAAACCACAAAGCCAGCGCCGCCAGGGACATGATGCCGATTTCCGCCGCCTTGACCCGGCGGATAATCCAGGCCTTTTCATAGCGGTCGGCCATCTGGCCGGCAATGCCGGAGAACAGGAAAAACGGCAGGATAAACAGGAAGGCGGCAATATTGACCACCACATTGACCGACAAGCCCATCAGGCCACCCGCCTGATAGGTGATCAGCAACAGCAGGGCATTCTTGTACAGGTTGTCGTTAAAGGCACCGGAAAACTGGGTCAGGTAGAACGGCAGAAACCGCCGCTGGCCCAGCAACCGGAACTGGCTGTGCACAGGCATCAGAACTCATCGGCCTTCTTTGCCGGGCTGCTTGCCAGGCCGGAGCCCCCGGACGGGCCGGCCGCCAGCCGGTCCAGCTCTTTTTCCACCGCGTTGGCAGACTTGGCGAACCGGGCCAGCAGGTTATACAACACCGGGATAATAAACAGGGTCAGGGTGGTGGCGAAGATCAGCCCGCCCAGAATCACCATACCGATCGCCGCGCGGCTTTCGGCACCGGCCCCGGTGGCAATCACCAGGGGAACCGCACCGAACACGGTGGAGATGGTGGTCATCAGTACCGGGCGGAAGCGCAGCGTCGCGCCTTCCAGAATGGCATCCCGCACACTGTAACCTTTGTCCCGCAGCTGGTTGGCGAATTCCACGATCAGGATACCGTTCTTGGCCATCAACCCCAGCAACATGATGATCCCGATCTGGCTGTAGATGTTCAGGCTGATGCCGGACCAGGCCAGGGCAATCAGCGCACCGGTAACCGCCAGGGGCACCGACAGCATGATGATCATCGGGTGAATCCAGCTTTCAAACTGGGCCGCCAGCACCAGGAACACAATCACAAAGGCCAGGGCAAAGGTGATAAAGATGGCCGCCGAGGAATCCTCGAATTCCCGAGACAAGCCCTTGTAGCTCAGCCGGGCTTCCGGCGGCAAGTTATCCACAGCCAGGTTATTCAGGTAATTCAGGGCCGTACCCAGATCGTAGCCATCGGCCAGGGAAGCGCTGATCACTACCGCCGGCAGGCGGTCGATCCGGCGCAGATCCGGGTTAGCGCCGATTTCCTCCACCGACACCAGGGCTTTCAGTGGGATCAGCTCCCCCCCTGCCCTCGGCCGCAGGAAAATCTGCTCCAGGTCATCCGGGGTGGCGCGGTTGGCATCCTCGGCCTGGATAATCACATCGTACTCCTGGCCCCGGTCCAGGTAGGTGGTCACCTGTCGGGACGCCAGCATGGTCTGCAGGGTGAGCCCGACATCCTGCACGGTAATATCCAGGTCGGCCGCCCTGTCGCGGTCGATGTTCACCCGGAGTTCCGGGCGGGTAAGCTCGAAATCGGTATCCACATTCAGCAGGTTCGGGTTTTCCCTGGCCCGCTCCATGATCTCTTCACTCCAGGCCTGGACCGATTCGTAGTCCGGGCCGGCAATCACAAATTCCACCGGCTGGCTGAAGCCCCGCTGGCCAAGGCCTGGCGGGTTGATGACGTTGATGCGGGCACCGGATATGTCCGACAGCTTGTCACGGATATCCGTAGTCACCTGCTGTTGCTTGATGTTTCGTTGCTCCCAGGGCACCAGCCCCATAATCATGAAGGCGCTGTCTTCTTCATCCCGGAAACCGACAATGGAAAGTAACCGCTCGGCGGTGCCCTCCTCCAGGTAGGTCAGCAACCGCTGCTCGGCTTGCTGCACGAAGTGGTCGGTATATTCGACGGTGGAGCCCCGGGGCGCACTGGTGGGCATGATGATTACGCCACGGTCTTCAATGGGCGCCAGTTCCTGCGGCAAGCGGGGATAAATCACCGCGGCGACGATCAGCCCGGCAATCCCCAGGCCCAGCAACAGGCCGGGCTGGTTCAGGGAAAACTCCAGCAGGCGCTTGTAGCCGTTGCTCAGGCCATTGAGAACCTTCTCGCTGAAGGCCCAGAGCCGGTGGCCTTCCGCCGTTTCCGGACTGTGGCGCAACCACTTGGAACACAGCATCGGGGCCAGGGTGAGCGCCACCAGGCTGGAGAAGATCACAGCCGCCGCCAGGGTAAACCCGAACTCGGCAAACAACCGGCCCACGTTACCGCCCATAAACGAGATGGGCACAAACACCGCCACCAGCGTCAGGGTGGTGGCAATTACTGCAAAGGCAACCTGCTTGGCACCACGATAGGCCGCCAGCAACGGTGGCTCGCCTTCATCAATCCGGCGCTGGATGTTCTCCAGCATCACGATGGCGTCATCCACCACCAGGCCGATGGCCAGGATTACCGCCAGCAGGGTCAGCACGTTGATGGAAAATCCCAGAAAGCCCAGGCCGATAAAGGCACCGATCACCGCCACCGGAATGGTGACCGCCGGAATCAACGTGGCGCGCCAGGACCGCAGGAACAGGAAAATCACCAGGATGACCAGCGATACCGAGATCGCCAGGGTCACCAGCACTTCCTTGATGGAAGCACGGATAAAGATGGATTCGTCGTAGCTTTCGCTGATCGACACTTCCGGTGGCAGGGTTTCACGGATCTTGTCCAGCTCGGCCCGCACACCGTCAGACACCGCAACGGTATTGGCCTTGGACTGGCGGATAACCCCCATGCCAATAGCCGTGCGGCCGGCAGCCCGCAGGCGGCCGATATCCGATTCCACACCCATCTGTACGTTGGCTACTTCACCCAGTCGCAGCAGGTCGTTGCCATCCCGGCGTACGACCAGGTTGCGGAATTCTGCCACTGTGGATAACCGGCCCTCGGCCCGCACGGTAAAGTTGCGGGTGGAAGAATCCACCGAACCGGCCGGTAATTCCACGTTGTTGGCCCGCAGGGCCTGTTCGACTTCCGCCACCGTGATGTTGCGGGCCGCCAGCCGTTCCCGGTCAAGCCAGACCCGGATGGCATAGCGGCGTTCGCCACCGATGCGCACATCAGCCACGCCGTCCAGCACCGACAACCGGTCGCTCAGCACCCGGTCGGCAAAATCACTCAGTTCGGCGGCATCCCAGACTTCGCTGGTCAGAGTTATCCACATCATCGGCCGGGCATCGGAATCGGCTTTGCGAACCACCGGCGGATCGGCTTCATCCGGCATCTGGTTCAACACCCGGGAGACCGCATCACGCACGTCGTTGGCAGCAATGTCGATATCGCGGGACGTGTTGAACTCGATGGTGGTGCGGGATTCACCCTGCTCGGTGGAGGACTCAATAGAACGAATGCCTTCAATGCCGCTGATGGCACCTTCGATCACCTGGGTAATCTGGGTATCCACCACTTCGGCGGCGGCACCGGTGTAATCGGTGGACACCGAGACCACTGGCGGGTCGATATCCGGATACTCCCGAACCGGCAGGCCCATCAGGGCGGCCAGCCCGAACACAACAATCAGCAGGCTCAGAACCGTGGCGAAGACCGGGCGCTTGATGGAGACGTCTGACAGCACCATGGCTCAGGACCCCTGCACAGAGTCGAACCGGTTCTCCGGAATGGCACGATCTGACTCGATCACCCGAACCCGGTTGCCGGAACTCAGCCGGTCCTGGCCGGTAATAATCACCGCATCTTCCATGGTCAGGCCATCGGTGACTTCCACCCATCCGGGCAGGCGGCTGCCGGTTTTTACCGAAACCCGGCGGGCCTGGCCATCTTCAGCCACGAATACGTATTTCTGGTCGCCCCGCAGCATCACCGCCTGCTCCGGTACCACCAAGCCTTCCCGTTCCTGCAGGGTCAAAGAGGCGGACATAAACTGGCCCGGACGCAAGCGACCATCGGGGTTATCAATCAGGGCCCGCACCGCCAGGGTGCGGCTCAGCTCGCTGATGCGGGTAGCCAGCTCCACCAGCTCGCCTTCAAAGATTTCATCGGGGAATGCCGGAGAGGTGGCCCGCACCGGCTGGCCCAGCTGAACCTGGCCGACAAACCGCTCGGGCACTGCAAAGTTCAGTTCCAGCTGATCCGTGGAATCCAGGGTGGTAATCACAGTGCCGGCTTGCAGGTAGGCGCCCACACTGATGTCCGACAGCCCGACCACGCCGGAGAACGGCGCTTCAATCCGGTGGTTCTGAAGCCGGACCCGGGCTGCTTCGCGCTGGGCAATGGCAACATCCACCGCAGTTCTCAGCTCATCCACCTGGGACTGGGATACGCTGTTGTTGGCCCGCAGGCTGCGGGCCCGGTCATATTGCCGGCGGGCGTCTGCCAGCTGGGCTTCAATTACGGCCAGATCGGCGGTCGCCTGGCGATCATCCAGCCGCACCAGTACATCGCCTTGCTGCACCTTGCGCCCGGTTTGCAGGTTGAGCTCCACTACCCGGCCGCTGACTTCGGTGGTCAGGGCCACCGCATCCATGGCATTCAGGTTGGCAACGGCCGATACCTCATCCCGCACCCTGCGCATTTCCGGTGCCGAGATATTTACCGTGGATGCCGTGGGTTCGTCTTCGGCTTCCGCATCAGCCGGGTCTTCCAGGCTCAGATACACGCCGGCACCTGCCACCACAACTCCGACCAACACAAGCGCCACCAGCCATTGCTTCCACATGGGTATCTGTTACCTGTCCGTATTCTGTTATCAGGATTGCGGGGCTGGCCCCGCGCCTTTTTTCTGGATCACCAGTACCACTTCCCCGACGTCCACACCCCACTTGCTCATGGTGGTCTGGTTGATCAGGGTATCGGGGGTAACCAGATACATCCAGTCGTCCATTCTGACATCAATCGTGCCATCGCCGTATGACACCCGCAGAACATAGTTCATGTGGATGGCATTGCCCTGCCAGCGCATGGTGCCCGGTTCAACGACATCGCCAGCCTCGGCGTGGTAGCCCTGCTCCGATGGCGTCAGGGTCCAGACCCGGGTCTGCTCTTCGCCATCATCGAAACGGAACACTTCATCCAGGGTGCCCACCCCGTTGTCGTCCCAGCTGGCCACGATATCCGCATCGAAGGTGCGGATGACCTCGCCGGAGAAGTCCTTGACCACACCCCGGGCAGAAAGTTCGCCGGTAAAGAACTGGCTTGGCACCAGGTCTGGCCCGGTGCTCTGGTAATCATCCAGTGCGGGCCCGGCACAGCCTGCCAGCACCAGAGACATCAACAATATAAGACTCAACGGCCCCAGACCACTGGCCTTGGGTCGCATCCGGGAATTTTGCATGACTTTTACACTCCGGGTTAACGCCAGAACAGCCTGACAGTGCAGAGATCTACGGCCTGCTTGCCGTTTCCGATCAGAAAATCGCCACTGCGTCATTTCAGCCAATTGTCCATTCTGACAGCCATTCAGGCGCTTTCCGTCAATGGCAGCCCCACGGGAATGCCGTAAAACTGCACTCATCCGGGCTTTCGGGCCCGCACGAATCGGACTGAGATTAAACGAGGACCGGCTATGCCTGTGTATAAAGCGCCCCTGCGGGACATGAAATTCCTGCTGAATGATGTATTCGACTACCCGACCCATTACCAGGGCCTGGCCTCCGGCGAAAACGCCACTCCGGACATTGTGGATGCAATCCTTACCGAGTGTGGCCGCTTCTGCGAAGAAGTGCTGAGCCCCCTGTACCAGAGCGGCGACGAAGAAGGCTGCAAGCTGGAAAATGGCGAAGTAATCACCCCCAAGGGCTACAAAGAAGCCTACCGGCAGTATGTGATGGGTGGCTGGCAGGGCTTGTCTGCCCCCGAAGAGTTTGGCGGCCAGGGCCTGCCGGCTTCCATGGGCCTGTTCAAGCAGGAAATGATGGGCACGGCCAACTGGTCGTTCTCCATGTACCCGGGGTTGTCGCTGGGTGCCATGAACACCATTTTCCTGCACGGTACGGACGACCAGAAACAAACCTACCTGGTGCCCCTCACCGAAGGCCGCTGGGGCGGCACCATGTGTCTGACCGAGCCCCAGTGCGGTACTGACCTCGGCCAGGTGAAAACCAGGGCCGAACCCCAGGCCGATGGCAGCTACAAACTGACCGGCACCAAGATTTTTATCTCCTCCGGCGAGCATGACCTGACCGAGAACATTGTCCACATTGTCCTGGCCCGCCTGCCGGATGCCCCGAAAGGCACCAAGGGCATCAGCCTGTTCATTGTGCCGAAGTTCATGCCGGCCGCCGATGGCGGTATCGGCGAGCGCAACGGCGTAAGCTGCGGCAGCCTGGAGAAGAAAATGGGCATCAAGGCGTCCGCTACTTGCGTAATGAACTTTGACGGTGCCACCGGCTACCTGATCGGCCCGGAAAACCAGGGCCTGGAGTGCATGTTCACCTTTATGAACACCGCCCGGATTGGTACCGCCATTCAGGGTGTGGGGCCGGCTGAGCTGTCTTACCAGTGGGCTCTGGACTATGCCAAAGAACGCCGCTCCATGCGCGCGCTGTCTGGCAAGAAAGAGCCGGACCAGGTGGCCGACAGCCTGATTCACCACGCCGATGTTCGGCGCATGCTGCTGACCCAGAAAGCCATCGCCGAGGGTGGCCGGGCCATGCTCTATTACGCGGCCCGGGTAGCCGACCACATGGTGGAAGCCCATACCGCAGGTGATACTGAAAAAGCCGAGAAGTATGACGACAAACTCGGCTTCCTGACCCCGATCCTGAAAGGCTTCCTCACCGAACTGGGTTGTGAAGCCGCCAACCTGGGGATGCAGGTGTTCGGCGGCCACGGTTACATCCGTGAACACGGCATGGAACAGATCGCCCGCGATACCCGCATCGCCACCCTGTACGAAGGCACCACCGGTATCCAGGCCCTGGACCTGCTGGGCCGTAAGGTGTTGCTGATGACCCAGGGCGGCGCGGTGCGCGAGTTCACCTTCAAGGTGGCCAACTTTGCCCGCAAGCACCTGACCGACAAGCGCCTGCGCCCGATGGCGGTGGAGCTGCTTAAACTCACGGCCCAGTGGAACGTGCTGACGGTACGGGTGATGCTGGCGGCCCGCAAAGACCGGGATGTGGTCAGTGCAGCAGCCTACGACTTCCTGATGTACAGCGGCTACGTGAGCATGGCCTACATGTGGCTGCGCCAGTCCGCCGTGGCTGTGGATAAACTGGATAATGGCGGTGAAGAGTCTGAATCCTTCTACCAGACCAAGCTCAACACCGCCGAGTTCTACTACGAGCGGTTGCTGCCCCGGGCCCAGACCCATGCCACCAGCATGCTCAGTCCGACCCGCAGCCTGATGCAGATTGAAGCCGAGAACATGGCCTTTACCGGGTAACCCCGGTAACTTCCGGTCCCGGGTTTTCCCGGGACTTTTTTCTTCCGGATCCGGGGCCTTGGAATCCCGGTTCCACAAAAAGGGGAAGCACCTGGCTTCCCCTTTTTACGTTGTCGGATTTTATTAACAGAAGCTGTGGATAACTTAGAAATCCACAGTGGCGGAAAGCCACAGGCGGCGGCCCTCTTCCACCGTACCGCCGCTGGCCATGCCGCGGAACACGTAGATGTAATCAGATGCCCAGTCGGTTACCTGGTCACCGTCCGCGTTGATATAGCTGTAATTGCTGCCCTCGAGGAAGTCCTTGTCAAACAGGTTGTAGATGGTCGCCGTCAGTCGAACCTTGTCGCTGGCCTGGTAAGAGCCACCCAGATGGAACAGCGCATAATCGCTCAGCTCTCCGACCTGTTGGTCAATGGCCTGCTCTTCCGCGCTCAGGTTCTCCCGGGTTTTCAGGTAGCGGGTGCGCTCGCCCCGGTATTCGCCAGACACCCACAGCCCCAGTTTGGCTGTTGCCTGCCAGTTAAGCCGGGCGTGCAGGACATGTTCCGGTGTGTTGGTCAGCTTTTCACCCTTGTTGTCACCGCTTTTCTGCTCAGAATCGGTATACGTGTAGTTGCCGCGCAGGCTCCAGTCCGGGGCAAACTGCCAGCTGGAGGCCAGCTCGATACCCCGGGTTTCCGCCTTGCCGATGTTATCCAGCTGATCGTAGGTGCCATCGGGAATCCTGGGATCACCGCTGATGGTCACCTCTGAGCCATCATCAATCTTGTCTTCAAAGCGTGTGAAGAACACGGTGGCATTGGCCTTGAAGCCGTCAAGGTTGTCAAAGTAAGCGCCGGCTTCGTAGTTGGTGCTCTTCTCCGGCTCCAGGTCCGGAGTACCGATGGTGATATCTTCACCCTGCCCTGTCACACCGTTGATGCCATCGTGGAGATCGTTGATGTCCGGCGTACGATACCCCTGACTGACCCCGCCCTTGAAGGTCCACGACGGTGTGCTGTTCCACACCAGGTAGGCTCGTGGCGTAAAGTGGCCGGAGAAGGCATCGTGGTCTTCGTAGCGACCGCCCAGCGTCAGCGCCAGGTCGTCTCTCAGATACCACTCGTCTTCGGCAAAAACCGCCCAGGAATTCTGCTCAAAGGTCGTGTCGGCAATGCCGTCGGTCAGTTCGGTGTCCCGGTACTGAGCCCCGAAGGTGGCGATATGGTTATCGGTTAGCGGAGCGACCAGCTTGGTATCAAAGACGGTGTCTTTGGATTCCAGTTCCCGCTCGGCACCACCCACCAGCTTCTGGTAGGGGGCGTCGTAGGCAGTACCGATAGTCCCCGGCAGGGTACGACCTTCAGTCTCCGTCACGTTGTAGGTCAGGTCATTGCTCCAGGTGCCAAAGCCAAGCTGGCTTGAGTGACCCAACGCCACCTGGTCCCGGTTGAAACGCAGTTCATCGGAATAGCCATTCGCCACGCCAGGGTCGTCTCCACAACTGCGGTCCCGGCCATCCAGCGTACCAAGCTGACAGGACTCGTTGTTGTAAACCTGACGGCCCTGCTCCGCATCCAGATAGAACTCGTGGCCGGCGGCCGGCACCAGGGTCAGGCGGGCACCCAGGGTATGATTGCGGCCATCCACCGGTGCAACACCGCGCTTGGGTGCCTCGCTACCGTCTTCAAAGTCCAGGTCGGCCGCTTCCCGGTCGAGCACGCTGCCCCGTAAGGCCAGCCCCAATACGTTCTCGATCAACGGACCGCTGGTGTAGAAACTGGTCTTGCCGGTATCACCATAGTCCCGGTTTTCCTGGAAGGTATGCTCCAGGGTGACCGAGCCTGTCCACTCATCCGAGACTTTCTTGGTGATGATGTTGACCACACCGCCGATGGCATCGGAACCATAGAGAGTAGACATGGGGCCACGAATGACTTCGATACGCTCAATGGCGGAAAGGGGCGGAATGAAACTGGTGGAGGTGTCGCCGAATCCGTTCGGGGTAACGTCACCCGGTGGGTTCTGGCGACGGCCATCAATAAGGATCAGGGTGTATTCACTGGGCAGGCCCCGAATGCTGACGTTCAGGCCGCCGGTTTTGCCGGTGCTCTGGCGGACGTCCACACCCTCTACCGTTTCGAGCGCTTCCCCCAGGTTGGAAAACTGACTCTGCTGCAGGCTTTGCTGATTGATCACACTGATGCTCGCCGGTGCATCGGTAACCTTCTGCTCAAAACCGGCGGCGGAGACCACCAGCTCGTCCATTTGCACCGGCTGCGCAGTGGCCTGCAGTGAATAACCGGCAGAGATTACCGCAACCGAGGTCGCCAGCAATGAAGACCTGAACACCATGTGTCGCTCCCAAAATTTAAGCAATGAATTTCAGGAGCGAATGATATTTGTTATCAATTGAGAATTACAGCAAGTTAACTGGAACAATTTGTGCCAAAAACTGGAACAGTTACGCCATCGCCACTTTTTCGCCGGGGTTACTGATCCCGAAAGCGACGGATAAAGGCTTCGGATTCGGCGATAGAGGCTTCCATGTTGCGGATCAGGCTGTCGACATCACTCCGGATTTTACCCAGCTCCGTTTCCAGCGCACCGATGGCCTGGGCATTCAGGTTGTGCTTGAGGTACAACACCTGGTCTTCAAACGCCTGAAGCACCGGATCCATGCGGGATTCCGCCTGATGCATCCGGTTAATCAGCTGCCCGTACTGATTGCGGGTTTCCTGCAGTTGCTGCTCGCTGCTGCGGCGCAGGGATGCGCTTTCGTACAGGTCCAGCTCGTCTTCCCACTCGGCAAACAGGGCGCCCGCTACATCCTCGACGCTGTCGATCCGGTCCCGGACCTTCTCGGCAGCATCTTCGCTGTCTTGATAGGCATCGCGGATTTCTTCGTACTTGGCCTTCAGTTCGGTATCGGGAATGGCCACCACACTCTGGAACCGTTCCAGCGACGAGCGGAAGGTTTCCTGGGCATCTGTCTGGGCATCCCGGGCATTCTCGACCCGGTCGACCAGGATATCGCGCTTCTCGAACCCGAGCTTTTCCATGGTGTTGTAGTACACGGTGCTGCAGCCGGTCAGCACCAGCGCCGCGAACAGAGTGAATATGCCAATGGTGTTCAGGGAGTTGTTTTTCATGGTTGTTCCTATTTTCCGATACAGAATATTTGTTTTCTTTTAAAAACAGTACCTTGTAAGTTTTTCGGAGCACTCTCGGAGTGCTGAAATTTGCGAAAAAAGTCTAAATATTTGCAAGTTTCTGTAGATCCGAATGCTGATTCCCCATTAAGGACCTGGGAAAAGTGGGAAACTGGGAACATAAAGTATCTCCTGTTCGATTATTCTGCATCTGTCAATATCCACTCTTAATTGAATGGTATGACCGACTGCCAAGTTGTTCGCCCCTATGACAGCAGAGTTACTCCGACTGCGAAAGAAGATCTTCAGCTTGGGATAGGAATGAGGCCAGGTCTCTGTCTTTTCCTGTCCCCTCTGACTCCCATTCTTCCATAGGCCTTAACATTGCAAGGGCGCTTGCTTCTCCTGACAAGTTATCTAATTCTACATTAGCTTGCTTCATTTCGGTTAAATAGTATTGACACCACCTAGTGAATGCCAATATCCACATTGAGACTACCAAAGCATCGTTCCAACAAGACCAGTTAGACGTACTTGCCAGAGGTTGTTGTAAAACTCTTTTCTGCTTATTTAAAATGGGTCTGATCAATTCAATTACTTGTCTTTGTTGCTCAGGCGTACTATGAGCGACGATAAATGCACAAGTATTTGTCATCTGCCCTTCCCGTGAAAGTTGGAACAGTCTTGAATTCCTGCTTTCAGCTGGGCCTATCAATGAAACGATTTCCTCGATCCAGATTTTGCAAGCATCATCCGTATCAGCTTGCTCACTTTGAAGTAGAGGTAAAACTAGATCCCGAAACAACCACGGTTCTGTCCATGGTAATTGGCGCATATGGCCTCTCATCGAATCGATTACGTGCCTCAAATCACTTCCAGATAGCTGTTCTGGTAGTTCGCTTTTGAGTGCGACTAATAATTTCTCGTATTGATCACGTTTTCTTTCATCATTTGCCGATCTGTTCACCAACCAACCTAAATATCTTACCTTTTCCGTGCGGTCAAATCTTGAAAGCAAGCCCAGCTCTGATGTGACGTCCTTAGTTTGATCAATCATCTGCTCTAGAGCATATAAGCCCATCCATCGAATTAAACCGTTACAACTATTCAATAAAGTGCATGTGCGGGAATAGTTTGGTAGCAGCTCTATGGATAGGGAGATCTCGCTAACAATTTGGCTTAACAATGACAGCCTAATTATGTCAGCATGATCCGGCTCTTTCGGAATTTTAGGCGATTCTTCAGCAACCAGTTCTAACAATGATTTTGGGTCATATGACCAAAGCAGTTTTATTGCAAAATATTCTGACCAAGTAAGTGCTGTATATTTAGTCATATGGCACATATGATGAAGCTGGTAAGAGCTACACAGCAGCTTTTCAATTGGTCTTTGAAATAGGTGAGGTTCTAAGACAGTTATATCAGTATCCAGATCTTTATGGGTGCGCTGTATCGATTTAGTAAGGTACCCCATGAGATTCTGTAAGAACGAGGTTTCACTTAATATTTCTTGAAAATCTGTATCACCAGCTCTAGAGTTTGCCAAAAATTCACCAACCACTTCCCATTGATCCATGAAATCTTCAGAGCTGACCTTTTTCTTTACCCAGGCTAAGAACCCCTGAGGATCGATCAAGTTAAGTGAGTCCCCTTCTAATAGCTCAAGAGATATCAACTTGTCTTTCAGTGGTGCACCGTATAATCCTGTTAATGAAGGCTCGTTAGCCCATATTGATAGGATGTCGCCTGCTAATTCATTATTCAGTATTTTTAGTGGCTCGTATCTTACATTTTTCCCTGGAGCTTCGGAAGAAACATATAGTTTGCTTAATCCAGGGTTGTTTTCTTCAGAATCAGATGTTTTTGCCTCTAAGTCCTTCAAAAGGCCACTTTTATATTTTTCAACCTCTAACAAAGTATCAGATGGTATCGGCGTAATAAGTAAGGGATAGTTCTCTGCCACTTTCTGCAAGGAATTTGATAAATTAAAGCCAACTATTGGTAAGCCATCGCTTCCTATAATCAGGATATATCGGTCGTGGAGCTTTCCGTCTTTTAAGCCAATGATTCTGAGGTTTATTTTTGAAAGGGTTCGTTTATTGTTTTCACAAGCAGTAACTAGATCGTCTACTCTATTACGATTAGTAGGGTTTTCCTCGTCACCTTTTTGTTTTGGTAGTGAGGTAAATACTATGTAGCTACACTTAGGCGCAGCATATAAAGAAAGCAACGATAATCCAGCCGAATCAAAATAGGGATCGAAAATTATTATTTGGCTGTCGTTATATTTTGAAAAGAGAGCTTTGAACCATTCGACAAATTGTAAACGGCCTTCACCATCGCTTGGTCCATAACGTTCGAAAAACCTTGCATCCGATTTTTTTGGGTGCAGTTTATTAAAAATAGGGCTTAGCTCGCGGTTTACAGCAACCCAAGGGTCAGCCTCCCGGCCGCCCACTTGGCTAGCAAACCCATGGTTTCCTGTGTTTTTAGTTAATACTGCTTTCACGCGGCTAGATTGCTTTTCTTTGACCGTGTTCTCTAACCAATCAAATTTAACAGAGCTTGAATTACCACCGACCACATTAGCTTGAAAATTTATTTCTCGAATATATCCAGTGCGCCACCTGCAACATAATATATTTTCTTCGCTATCTTCGACATTAAAACCATAGATTTCTAGTTCAGTAGAGTCAGCGATGGATCTAACTGTTCTATCAATATCAAACTCGCGCATATATATGCGGTTGTCGTACTGTTTCGCATTTGCAATCCTTGAGTATATAATTTGACCGCTGTTATAGATCTTAATGTTGAATAGAAAATCAGGGTAGTTAGGAAGATTCTTGGCGTCGAATTTAACGCTTAATTTCCGTCTTTCATCGCCCCAAACAACTTCAAGTAAATTTTTCTCTTTTTCATCTAAAGTCGGAAAAACGAGAAACTCAATATCACCAAATCGCACTTTATCGTTATCTTCAAAGTTCAATCCAGTGTCAAAATTTAGATGTTCGACGATAAACTTTGTAAGGTCGGAACGATAATTATGGTTGTCCTGGAAGAGAGATGATTTATCTACTTGAGTGATCGATGCGCTAATGGCACCCGCTGCTCCATGGGGGCTAGTAGTCGAGTGAAGTTCGAACGCATCCTTGTTAAGAAGATATATTACGGGTTTATAAACTAATTTTTTTGGATCTAAAAATATTGTGCCAAACTTCTCATCAAACTTATTTTTTCGCTCAAGACCTAAAGTATCGCTTATCGTGGAAATATTAACTCCATCACAAAGCATTTCCAGAAAATCACTTAATAAATTGCTACCGATGTACAGATTAAGCCGGGTTATTTTCGCTCTGCAATGTTCAAGATTCGTAAATTTGTCATTATTGCTGAAAGACCAAGAATTATTAGAATGTGAGTATGGTACTACACGACCATAGATAATCCGGTTTTTAGTCGTTTCTGTGGAATGAACTTGAAGAATCCAAAGCTGTACAGCGCATGGCCGAGGATCACCGTAGAATAAGCGAGCCAGCCTAGTGTCACCTATTAGGTCTTTTAATGTTGTGCTGACCTTATTGTCTTTAAACGCTTTATTCATTCTTGCCCCGATTTATGCACTTGTATCTACTATGTAATTTGGTACGTTCCTCGCCGTTACCATCTACCATTTTATAGTGTTTTACAACACATGAGCTTCAACCGTGGATTCAACCAATAACCGCAGCACTGCTCATTTATAATGCTCCGGAATATTCACCCCAGAACACCTCTGCCGGTGTTCGGTAACCCAGCCGTTTCCTGGGTCGGTTATTCAGTTGCTCAACCAC